>Ga0193963_1000165_pt1 | contig 33844 bp, 27 predicted proteins | sample FB_6_MG_FD_140359 | JGI IMG/M metagenome (GOLD analysis project Ga0193963, IMG submission 140359) | Microbial mat bacterial communities from the Broadkill River, Lewes, Delaware, United States - FB_6_MG | ecosystem: Environmental > Aquatic > Freshwater > River > Microbial mats | place: USA...
CAGGTGCTCGGGATCTGTTCGGCCCTGGCCGTGACCGTGAAGATGTCCACGGCCATTGTTATGGCCCTGGCCTTGACCGCGGTAACGGCTTGCTCATCCATGATCATTTCATCCATGAGAAAGATCATTCCATCCAACATTCGGATCATTGTGGAGCTGGCCGTCATCTCCACCCTGGTGATTGTTACCGACCAGGTGCTGAAAGCCTATTTTTATGACATCTCCAAACAGCTCTCCATTTTTGTGGGGCTGATCATCACCAACTGCATTGTTCTCGGCCGTGCCGAATCCTTTGCCCTGGCCAATGATCCCATTGATTCTCTTGTGGACGGCATTGCCAACGGTCTGGGGTATGGTCTGATCCTTGTGGTGGTGGCCTTTATCCGGGAGCTTCTGGGATCTGGAACGTTTTTCGGCCTCCAGGTGGTTCCCGGGTTTTTATATGACGTTGGTTTCCAGAACATGGGGCTGATGGTATTGGCCCCGGGTGCCTTTTTTGTCATCGGCCTTCTGGTGTGGCTGAAAAATTCTTTGCCGGGCATATCAAGCCAAAAAAAATAAGGAGCATTCATGGGCGATCTGTTCAGTCTGTTTATCAATTCCGTTTTTATCGGCAACATCCTTCTGGCCTATTTCCTTGGGATGTGTTCCTTTATTGCCGTGTCCAAAAATGTGGATACTGCCGCAGGGTTGGGGTTTGCCGTTATTTTTGTGCTTTCCGTCACAAGTCCGGTCAACTGGATCATCTATCACGGACTTCTGGCTCCGGGCGCTTTGTCCTGGCTGGGATATCCCGATCTTGACTTAAGTTTTTTAAAATTCATTACCTTTGTTGCCGTGATTGCCGCCATTACCCAGGCTGTGGAGATGGTCATTGACCGGTATTCGCCCGGGCTTTACGCTACGCTGGGCGTGTTTTTGCCCCTGATCGCCGTAAACTGCGCCATTTTAGGCACCAGTCTTTTTATGGTGGAGCGAAATTATACCTTCATGGAATCCATTGTCTTTGGCGCAGGTTCGGGCACCGGCTGGATGCTGGCCATTGTCACCATGGCCGCCATCCGCAAAAAGGCGCGGTATTCGGATGTTCCCACGGGGTTGCAAGGATTTGGGTTTACCATGATCATTGCCGGACTTATGGCCATGACGTTTATGATGTTTTCAGGCATCACTTTATAACAGCCATGGGCTGATCTGGTCTATCAACACCCAGACTCAACCCACAACAAAGCATGAAAGTAATTCAGTAACTTATTGAAACTTTCATATAAAATAGTGCTTGAATAAAAAGTCACCCACCGGCACCTTGCATCTGGGTAATTTTTCGTCCAAGCACCGAGTCCCGTCCAGGCACGATTTAAGGAGGCTTTGAATTGATCTATATTATCAGTATTGTGGTGTTTACCGTTGTTATCGGTATTCTGGTTGCGGTGCTTTTGTTTGTGGAAGCAAAAGTTACCACCCGGGGAGAACATGTGGTGACCATCAACGGCAAGGCCGACGAGGCCTTGACGATTGCGGGTAATCCCACGCTTTTGTCTGCCCTGTCGGATAAAGAGATTTTTCTGCCTTCGGCCTGCGGCGGGTCCGGGTCCTGCGGAATGTGCCGGTGCAAGGTGCTTGAGGGCGGCGGCAGCGTGCTGCCCACGGAGCTGTCGCATTTAAGCCGGAAGGAGAAGGCGGCAGGGGTTCGGCTCTCCTGCCAGCTCAAGGTCAAGGAAGATCTTTCCATTGAGGTGCCTGAATCCATTTTTGGCATTAAAAAGGTGGCCGCCGAAGTGATATCCAATAAAAATGTGGCCACGTTTATCAAAGAGCTTGTGCTCCGTCCCTCCGAACCCTTTGATTTCGAGGCTGGCGCCTATATTCAGATTGACGTGCCCGAATATGAAGTCGATTTTAAAAATTTTCATATCGCAAGCAAGTATGTCAGCGAATGGAAAAAGTATAATCTTTTAGATCTGACGTCCAAGGGCATAAAACCGGGATTCAGGGCTTATTCCCTGGCCAATCCGCCCTATGACAACAATATTCTCATGCTCAACGTACGTATTGCCACGCCGCCGCCGGGCACAGAAGGCATTCCCCCCGGCTTTGGTTCTTCCTATGTGTTCGGGCTTAAATCCGGGGACCGGGTGATGGTGTCAGGGCCCTACGGGGATTTCATGGCAAAGGATACGAATCGGGAAATGTGCTTTATCGGCGGTGGCGCCGGCATGGCGCCTTTGCGTTCCCATATTCTGCACCAGCTGAGCGGTATCAATTCCGGCCGTATCATCTCCTTCTGGTACGGGGCCAGAGCCCAAAAAGAGATGTTTTATGACGAAGATTTTAAAGAACTGGTGGAAAAATATCCCAATTTCTCCTACCATGTGGCCTTGTCCGACCCCGAAGTAGATGAGAACTGGACCGGGCGGACCGGGTTTATAAACACTTGTCTTGTGGATGAATACCTAAGCACCCACGAAGATCCGGCTGAAATTGAGTATTATCTGTGCGGACCGCCGCCTATGATTGATTCCGTTATTAACAGCCTTTATGAGATGGGTGTGGAAGATGATATGATATTTTATGACAAATTTTAAAGGATATTGATGCGAATCAATTTTTTAGGAAAAACCCTTCACACTCCCCTGGTGCTTGCATCGGGCGTACTTGGCAACAATAAAGCTATTCTGGAGCGGGTTTGGGAAAACGGATGTGGGCTTCCCACCATGAAGTCCATTGGGCCGGCCCCCCGGGAGGGCCATAAGAATCCAACGGTCATTGACCTTGGCAACGGTCTGATTAATGCTGTGGGACTGCCCTCCCCGGGCTACCTGAACATGGAAGAGGAGTGGCAGGAACTGTCGGACCGGGCTTTTCCCATAACCGCAAGCATCTACGGCGGGTCCGTGGACGAATTTGTCCGGGTGGCGGAGTTTGTATCCGCCAAAGGACCGGACTTTATTGAACTGAATATCTCCTGTCCCAATTCCGACCAGCACGGCATGGTTTTCGGGGTGAATGCCCACTCTTCCCATGATGTGGTGGCAGCGGTTAAAAAAGTGATTCAGGTGCCCCTGATTGCCAAACTGACACCGGCTGCCCCGGATATCGCAGCCATTGCAAAGGCGTGTGAGGATGCCGGTGCCGATGCCATATGCGCCATTAATACCGCCGGGCCCGGCATGGTTATCGACATTGAGTCCCGGTCTCCTGTGTTGGCCTTTAAAAAGGGCGGGCTTTCCGGCCCCATGATCAAACCCATTGCCGTGCGTTGTGTATACGATATTTTTCGGTCGGTATCCATTCCCATCATTGGTCTGGGCGGCATCAGCACGGGAAAAGACGCCATCGAGATCATCATGGCAGGGGCTACACTGGTGGGCATCGGTACGGCAGTGCGGTACCGGGGTATCACCGTGTTTGATAAAGTAAATAAGGAAATCAACGATTGGCTGGCAGCCCACGACACAAGCATGGAAGAGATTCGGGGCGCAGCCCACAGGGAGGCCCTATGATTACGCAGCAGATGCCCGCCATGGTTAAGGTGGCGGACAAAGACGTTCACAGCCCTGAGTTTGCCACCCTGTATGTCAACCAGGCCATTGACTTTAAACCGGGCCAGTTTGTCATGGTGTGGATTCCCGGCGTGGATGAAAAGCCTTATACCATTTCCCATCACAGTCCGGAACGTTTTGGTATTACCGTGGAGGCCAAGGGACTTTTTTCTAAAAAGGCCGTATCCCTTGGGCCTGGTGATAAAATCGGTATCCGGGGGCCATTTGGCAATGGATTTAATATGGGGCTCGGTCATCAACGGGTTGCCGTTGTGGCTGGCGGCTGCGGCATGGCGCCCCTTGCCCCCCTTGTGGAGGCCTTTCAGACCGGTAACGGGCCTGAGATTCTTTTGATCCAGGGGGCCCGGTCTAAATCTTTTCTGCTTTATCCGGACCGGTTTGCGGCAAAAGCCGAAATCTGTACAGATGATGGATCAAAAGGATATAAAGGGTTTGTGACGGATATTCTTGTGCAGAAAATCAAAGATTTGTCGGCAAATTCCGCCCCTGGTTTTGATATGGTCTATGCCTGCGGCCCGGAGATCATGATGGCAAAGGTGTTTGATATCTGTGAAGCCCACGGCATCCCCTGTCAGGTTTCCCTGGAGCGGTACATGAGATGCGGGTTCGGGGTGTGCGGGGCCTGTGTCTGTGGTCATGCCGTGGTGTGTAAAGACGGGCCGGTATTTGGGTCAAAGATGTTGAGGACCATGGCTGATTTTAATACCCGGGCACTGTTGAAAACCGGACAGCCGGTACCGTTAAATGAGTATGCCACCTGGCGCTGCCAGTAGTTGGTGTTTGAACGAAAAGTCACCCATCTGCGGCGTTGCAAAAAAGTTTACAATCCTCACAACCAGGAGGTTGCTCCGGTTGCAAATTTCTCTGCGCCTTGCATATGGATAACTTTTCGTTCAAACATTTGTTTTCGTTGAGTCTATAGTTTAAGGAAAAAGAAAGATGAATTATAAAGAGGAATTTATTGAATTTTTGGTAACGTGTAATGCCCTGAAGTTTGGTGAGTTTGAGTTGAAAAGCGGCCGAATTGCACCCTATTTTATCAACACCGGCATGTTTGACACCGGATTAAAAATTCAAAAGCTTGGCTCCTATTATGCCAAGGCCATTGACGCCCATTTCAAAGAAGAATTTCATGGGATTTACGGACCTGCCTACAAGGGTATTCCGTTGTGCATCACAGCAGCCTGTGCCCTGGCCGACATGGGCATCGACAAAGGGTATGTGTTCAACCGTAAGGAAGCTAAAACCTATGCCGACAAAAGTGCTGTGGTGGGCATGCCGTTGACCCCGGACACCCGGCTGATCCTGGTGGATGACGTCATCACCTCGGGCAAAGCCATCCGGGAATCCCTGGAGGTTCTAAAAGGATGCAGCAATCCTCAGGTTTGCGGCATTATCATCAGCGTAAACCGCCAGGAAAAGGGAAAAACAGACAAAAATGCCCTGGAAGAGGTGGCAGACACCCTTGGTATTCCCATTTTCGCCATTGTTACCATACGGGAAATCATTGATTTTCTCCACAACCGGGACATAGGGGGCAAAATTGTTCTGGATGACCAAATGAAAGCAAAGATTGAAAAATATCTTGAAACTTATGGCGCAGACCGTTGAAGCTGATACCGCCTCTGGTTTAAGGGCAATGAAACAATAAAATCAACCATATGGCTTGTCTTTTTACCCGTTTTCTTCGTTGCATCAATTGGCGTATATTTCAAATAGATGCCAATTGATGCGCATTGAATACGAACGAAAATTCTAAACCATATTTTGGAATGTTTTATTCCGATCATGGGCCTAAAACCAGGACGAGATACAATTAACCAATCCGGCAGATTCGTCGGTCCGGTTAATTATAGGGACTGTGTTCAACCATTTACGAATCAAGCTATTTTATGTTGGTTTCGTTCATTTTTTTAAGGTGATACAGCCCCCGGTTAAAATCAGCAATGACTTTTTGATTTTCTTTTATCTGTTTTGATAAAAGCAGGTAAAAATTTTGCCGTATCAAAGGTTTCGGGTGGTGAGTGAACAAGGCTGCGGTTTTTTGGGGAAAGAGTTCTCTTATGGTGTCATATCCGCTTTCTAAAATAACGGGAGTATAATCAATTTCACCTGAAACCAGTTTTTTGAAATTTTCATTTTCATTTTTTGCTGTCCGTGACAAAAGTCGGCCAGAAAAAACTGCGGCATCAAAAAGGTCCTCATAAAGCATCTCTTCAACGATACCTGCCCTGTACCGACCCAAATCGTCAAGTTGCTGCCAGTCAAATTTTTTTGATTTCAGATGAAAAAACACAATGTCTGCGGCAATGAGAGGTTTGCTGAAATAAAAATAATTGTGTCGGTTCTTGGCTTCTTTCCAGAGAATCGTGCCGTCAACCAGCCCGGCCTTTGCCATATTAAGCGCGGTGAGCCTGGATCTGAAAATAAAGGAGCCCTGGTAGTTTTCAAGAGCAAAGGCCCGAGTCACGATGTCTGATACTGTGTTGGAAAAAGAAGGGGCTAAATTCCGGGATGATTGTCGAGGTGTCTGAAAATCTGTACTGATCGTAATTTTCCGGGCCGGACCGAACACGTCCTCCTGGGCCCTGAGAACATATTTGTCAATTAGATGTTCTTTTTTCATCTGTCTCAGTACGGATGCCAGGGGTTCTGCCAGGTGGGCATATTTTTTGTTCAGATAGGGATAAAGGGGTAGGGCGCCTACGGAACCGGCATTGTATATATTCGTATGTCTGAATTCTTCTTCTTTGAGAATGCTGTCAATGGCACCTGAGAATCCCAGAAACATCCCGATTCTTTTCGATGCAAGCATCCGCAGGCCCTGGGTATAATTCACCGCGCCGTAGAACGCTTGGGATTTTGAACGATATTGTCGAACCATCCGGTCAAGATAGACCCCGCCTTTGCTGAATCCGATAACGTTATCTTTATATTTTTTTAAGTCCTGCCATCCATCCACCTGGATATCAGGACTCATGGAATACACACAGATCTGACTTTCCCATATGGGTTCTTCTACCTGTATCAGATTGGGATATTTTTTCTGCAACGCTTGGGGCATCTGTGCCCTTGCACATTCTCCATCAATCCGTCCGGCATTGGACTCCGAAAGGGAGCGTTTCAACGGATACAGATTGTAGGCAAACGTATACCCCAGTCTGGAAAAGGCTTCTTTATAAAATAGCTCCATGGCCCGGTTACACATATCGCACCCAAGATTATGCATCGCAAAAACAACGGGTTTTCTGTCGATATGTTCCAACGGCCGATGATCCACGGCATTTTTCTGTGCTGCGGACACGCCGACAGCAAGGGTGAACAGAGAATAAACAAGACTGATCCACAGTATAACAACTGCTTTTTTGATTGCCATGGCTTTATCGAAAACCTCTTAGAGCCTCTCCTTCATAAATTAAAGGGTCGGGATATGTTACAGTGCCTGGCCGATGATTCTAAGACCATCCAGGGTCAGGGCCAAGTCCACGGATTCAATGGCATTGGATACTTCGGAAATGAGCGGGGCCAGCCCGCCCGTGGCAATGATCATGGGCGTGGCTTTCATTTCCTGTTTCATCCGGTCCACCATACCGTCTACCATGGCTGCGTTGCCGAAAATGATGCCGGACTTGATGCTTTCAATGGTGTCATCACCGATTACCTTTTCCGGTGCCTTGAAAATTTCCACCCGGGGCAGGCGGGAGGTCCTCTGAAACAGGGCTTCGGCTGAGATTCCAACGCCGGGGCAGATGGCGCCGCCAAGGTATTCGCCTTTTTCCGAAATGGCGTCAAAGGTGGTTGCTGTGCCGAAATCAATGATGATCAGCGCTTTTTTATGTTTTTCATAGGCTGCCACGGCATTGACAATGCGATCAGCGCCGACCTCGTTGGGATTGGAATAGAGAATGGGCATCAGCTTTTTTACGGATTCCGGATTGATCCACAATGGTATAATACCCAGATAGCGCTCGCAAAAAGCGTCTAATATCCTCACCGACGAGGGTACCACGGAGGATATGACTATTTTTTTGATATCGCTTAGCTGGATGCCTTTGTCGGCAAACAGAGCCTGGGCCAGGATATTGAATTCATCGGCTGTGGTTTCTCTGATGGTTCTGATACGCCAGTCCTGTTTCAACGCGTCGTTTTGGTAAACGCCGATTACCGTATTGGTATTGCCCACATCAATTACCAGCAGCATGTTTTCTCCTTGTTCTTGTTTTTATAAGAAAGTCCCAATAAGTTACTGAATTACTTTCATGATTTGTTGTGGCCTGACCTCGGTGAAAGACCAGGTCGGCCATGGCCGTTATTCAATTTTAACGGTAAATACCCGGGGGGATGCATTGGTCATGACCAGCTCCACGGGGATGTCAATAAAGGCGTGCCGGGCATATACCCCGGGTTTAAGCCCTTCAAGATCCATGAACACATGAATATTGTCTGTCAGGGTGGTGTTGTTCAACTTTTCCTGGGGGCCTTTAAGATCAATAGAAATGGTTGATGGTTCAATGCTGATCTTTTTACCCGGCCGGTTTTGAAGCTCTATTGGGATTTGTTCAATGGTACGGGTCCCGGTGAGGGGCTGAATCCGCACGGATACCACAAATATCGACTGAGCAGCCGTGAACAGCTCGGGCTGCCCAAGGTCCAGGGGAACTTCTTTTTTAAAATTTTCATTGGCATTGGTCAGGTCCACGGGTTTGGTGGAGAGCTGTTCAATCCGGTTGATCAGGGATTTTGCGCCGGTCAGGGCCACTGTGGCAGGTTCACACACTGGTGAAAGCGCCATGTAGCCCTTGGCCGCTTTTCCGATGGACGGAACCGTCACCTTGAAGACCCGGGTCACTTTTTTTTCCAGGCGGATGCTTAAATAGGAGGGCGTGATTTTAACAATGGAAGCAGAACGTCCTATTGGAATCCGGGTTTTATCCACAGGCAGCAGATAACGGCCCGGTTCAATGGCATCCGTGCCGCCTGCCGGGTCAAAGGCCAGGTCCGTGTAGATGTCTGCAGGATAGACCAGACTCTTCTTTGACAGTCTTTCAATGTGTTTGGGCCGGCATTTGATCCTGACTTCTATTTTGTCCGTGTGAAAATTGGTCAAAACCATATCATCCGGAACATTGGCATAATCCACAGGCAGAAGTAGGTTCGTTTCCCTGGGTTCCTGGGTGCAGGCGGAGAAAATAATAATTGTTATGACCGCAGTCGCCACAGCCATTGGGACGGCCCGGCGGAAAAGTGAAGATATCTGTCGGCGCTTAAGCATTCCTAATGGCGTCAATGATGTGTGAGAATGCGCACACCGCTTCAACATCATGGACTCGAATAATGTGCGCGCCGTTCATCAGGGATGCTGCACAGGCAGCCAGGCTGCCGTATTCGGTGCCGGCACTCCTGGGGCCAGCCTTTTTGCCGGTGACATTGCCCAGCACACTCTGGATAAAGGATTTTCTGGACGGGCCCATGAGTACTGGATATCCTAAGGCTGTGAGCTGGTGAAGTTCCTTGATCAGCACAAGGTTGTGCGCAACGGTTTTACCAAATCCTATGCCCGGATCCAGGATAATATTTTTTGGGGCCATGCCTTTTTCAAGCACAAAATTAATCCGTTCCTGCAGATAGGTGATGATTTCACCCATGAGATCTTCATAACTTGGGTTCACCTGCATGGTCTCCGGCGTGCCTTTCATGTGCATGAGAACGGCAGGAGCGCAGGTTTCCACGGCTACATTCACCATGTCAGGGTCTTTTTCAAAGGCGGAGATATCATTGATGATTGATCCACCGGCGGCAAGGGCTTCTTTTGCCACCTTTGCTTTCACCGTATCAATGGAGATGGGAATGTCAATCCGGTCGGCAATCGCTTCAATGACGGGAATGGTCCGGTCAAGCTCCTCTTGTTCACTCACCGGTTCGGAAAACGGCCTGGAGGATTCTCCACCAATGTCCAGGATATGGGCACCTGCCTCCACCATCTCCCGGGCCCGGGTCAGGGCTTTGTCCAGGCTGGTGTATTTTCCCCCGTCTGAAAAAGAATCCGGTGTGGTGTTTAAAATACCCATGATACAGGCCCTTGGACCCAGATCCAGTTTGAAACGGCCAAATTCAAGCGTATAGGCTGTGGTGGTCAATACAATTTCCCAGGATCGTGTTTGAACGCAACGTCACCCATCTGCGGCGTTGCAAAAAAAAATTTCATATAGACGACTTTGCGGTCAAACACAGGTTTTGGTTTAGACGCTAATTATCTTCTTTTTTATCCTTAGACGCCTCGGAATCCGGCGTCGGATCAGGGTCTTTTGTCTCTGTCTCATCGTTGGAGGCGCCATCCTTCGCTTCTTTCGACTCATTATGTACCGGGGGCTCGTCTTTGGGCGGTTCTGATTCAGTCCGGATGTTACGTCGTCCAAAGAAATCAAACTCAGGGCGTAGGCTTGCAATAAGGTCATCAAGTTCAGGCCCCATAACCGTTTCCTCTTCGAGAATAAGGTCGGTAAAAGCATGGAGGATGTCGATGTTCTCCTCTAAAATGGTTTGAGCCGTTTTGTATGCGCGGTCGACCAGGCCTGCCACCTCGGCGTCTATTTTCTGGGCTGTGGCTTCGGAATAGCCTTTGGCCTGGGTCATTTCCCTGCCGATGAAAATATTGTCATCATGATCTTCATAGGAGACCGGTGCCAGAGCATCACTCATGCCGAAGCTTCTGATCATGCGGTTGGCAAGTTTGGTGGCCTGCTTTATGTCATTGGACGCCCCGGTGGAGATTCGTTTGAATATGATCTCTTCTGCCACACGGCCGCCAAAGGCAATGGCCAGTTCGTTTTCCAGCTGGTCCTTGTATTTGAAATCCCCTTCCTCGGGTAGAAACCAGGTCACCCCGGCAGCCCTTCCCCTGGGGATAATGGTGACTTTATTCACGGTATCCGTATTGGGCAGGAACCGGGCCACTAGTGCATGGCCGCCCTCGTGGTAGGCCGTGGTCTTTTTTTCCTCTTCCTTGATTACCTTGGATTTTCTTTCAAGCCCCATGTAAACCTTATCCTTGGCATCTTCAAAATCGCGCATGGACAATTTTTCACGGTTGCGTTTGGCTGCCAGAAGTGCGGCCTCATTGCATAGGTTTTCCAGATCTGCGCCGGAAAAACCGGGGGTGCCTTTGGCAAGAATGGTCGGGTTCACATCATTGCCTAGGGGGCTTTTTTTCATGTGTACCCGCAAAATGCCTTCACGACCTTTAATGTCGGGCATATCCACCACCACCTGCCGGTCAAACCGACCGGGCCGCAGCAGTGCCGGGTCCAGAACATCGGCCCGGTTGGTGGCTGCCATGAGAATCACTCCTTCATTGGATTCAAACCCGTCCATCTCCACTAAAAGCTGGTTCAAGGTCTGTTCTCGTTCATCGTGCCCGCCACCAAGGCCTGCGCCCCGCTGGCGGCCGACGGCATCAATTTCGTCAATGAATATAATACACGGAGCGTTTTTCTTGCCCTGGGCAAACAGATCCCGGACCCGGGATGCACCCACGCCCACGAACATTTCAACAAAATCAGATCCGGAAATGGTGAAAAACGGAACGCCTGCTTCCCCTGCCACGGCCCGGGAAAGCAAGGTTTTGCCGGTACCGGGATTGCCTACTAGAAGCACTCCCTTGGGGATACGACCGCCCAGGCGGGTATATTTAGTGGGGTTTTTCAGAAAGTCCACCACCTCGGTGAGCTCCTCCTTGGCTTCATCAATGCCCTCGACATTGTCAAAGGTGACCTTTTCTCCCTTGTCATCCATGAGCCTGGCCCGGCTTTTTCCAAAAGACATGGCTTTCCCGCCGCCGCCACCACCTTGCATTTGACGCATGAAAAAAATCCATACGCCGATGAGCACAATCATGGGCAGCCAGGAAACGACAATGGACATGAACCAGGAGGCTTCAGCCGGGGGCTTGGCCTTGATGGCCACCCCGCTTTTGCGCAGGATATCAATGAGCTGGGCATCGTCCGGGGCATAGCTGTTGAACCTTGCACCGCTGGTGTCTGTAATGATCAGATCCCGGCCCTGGATAACCACGTTTTGAATACGGCCGTCTTCCACAAGGGACAAAAATTCTGAATAGCCTAGATCGGACTGGGTGCCTTGCTGCTGGTTGAACATATTGTAAAGCATGACCATCATCAGGACAATCACCAGCCAAAGGGAGATATTTTTATAGATTTGATTCAATGTATTTCCTCTCTTAGGTTTAGCTAAAAACGTCAATGAATATATATAAACATAAATTTATTTTATACAAGGGTCAGCTGCCGGGGTTTTCGTCCGGTTTTCCATTTTGATGCCTGCGGGTTTTAAGATGCCTGCCAAGTGTCCGCAGCGCGGTTTCTTCCTTTTTTATACGCAGAATATCCCTTTGTCTGTATACCCGGATTTGGCCGGGAAGGTCCAGACTCTTCCCTGATTCTCCTTTTTTACCCGCAAAGTAAAGGATATCCCGGATATGGGTGTTGGAAATTCGTCTTAAATCTTTTTTGACCGACAATAATGCCGCCCGGATGACCCGGGCTCCCAGCGCCTGGTCAAGCTTGTTAATCGCCGGTATGGACAACTCAATCTGCTCTTTTTCCCTTTGGGTTGTTGCGTTGTCCAGGGCGGTTTGGGCCATCCGGCCCAGAAAATTATCTTCCTGTTCGATGATTCCGGACATCCGTGCAAGTCCGGCTTTAATGTCGGGATTGAACTCCTTTTCAAGAAAGGGGATCAGGCAATGCCGGATTCGGTTGCGAAGGTAGGATGTGTCTTCATTGGACTCATCAACCCTATAATCCTGGTTGATCTCATCAAGAAACGCCAGGATATCGGCTCTGGGTATTCGGATCAGAGGGCGTATAAATTTCCCCTGCCTGACTGGTGGAATGCCGCGAAGGCCAAGGGGGCCGGTTCCGCGGACAAGATTCATCAAAACCTGCTCTATGTTATCATCCCGATGATGGCCTAGGGCAATACGGTGAAATTCTTTTTCACCGGCCACCCGGGTAAAAAAATCATATCTGGCATTTCTGCCGGCCTCTTCAACACAGAGCCGTTGGTGTTTCGCAAGTTCTGCTATATTTTTTGTTTCAACGACCAGATCAAGGTGGTGTTCCCTGGCAAATTCACGGACAAAGGTCTCATCGGCCAGGGCGTGGTTGCCCCGAAGCATGTGGTTCAGATGTGCCAGGCCTATACGGATATCCAGATCTTTTTTTAAACCTGTTAAAACCTGTGCCAGCGCCATGGAATCAGGGCCGCCGGAAACGCCGATTAATACACTGTGCCCGGGGGCAATCATGTCGTGTTCCCGAATGGTGTCAAGCACCTGGTCTGCAAATTTGGGGGCAAAGGATGATTGGACTGTCATATGTCATTGATGCTGCTTGTGAAATACCGGTGAATTCGTTTATGTCATAGATACTTAATAACAGAAAACAGGCATAATATGCAATGCCCGTGGCCTTGGTTTGTATGTTTCTTTTGAAAAACGTTAAGCTTTGTTGAATTCGTGGTTAGAAACGGTATATTTCATGGAATATGTTGGTCGACACGACCGTAGCCGTTGAAATCATAACAGGCCGGCGGCTGAAGTCCCTGGTTTTTTTAAAGCCCATTCCGAAAAGCGCCAGCATCCCGTATAGTTCAATGATAAATTCAAGTCCATGGGATGTCGGCTTTGGGAAGATATAAACCCGGGTGACAACCATCCCGAAATAAAAGAAGGAAAGTATAGGTTCGGTTATGATACCTAAAAGAGATTAAGAGAAGCCCGATGAAAGAAGAATATAAAACGGCCAGGATCAACAAGGATAAAAATTTCGACGGAAAATTTTTTTTCGGGGTGAAAACCACGGGGGTTTTCTGTAGGCCCTCCTGTCCCGCTCCGGTGGCCAAAGAGAAGAATGTGGTCTATTTCCACGACATGTTCGAAGCCCTGGACCAGCTTTACCGGCCCTGTATGCGGTGCAGGCCGCATCCACTCTGGCTTCGCGTATCGCAGAAAAGACGGCCTTGAAAACGGAAAAGGGATTTCCCCCGGGGCTGGATTATTTTTTCCCGGGGCCCGGGGAGGTGGTAAAGACCTGCCTTGGGGACATCGGCATCACCCAGGCCCGCCAGGAGACCATTACCAATATCGCCCGGGGGATTATGGACAAGGTATTTTCCCTGAATCCCAACCAATCCTTTGGGGATTTTAAAAAAGAGTTTTCCGCCCTGAAGGGCATCGGGGAATGGACTGTGAATTATGTTGCTATGCGTGGCCTGGGCATGGTGGACAGTTTCCCGGCAACGGATCTTGGCATCATCAAAGCATTGGAAAAAAACGGCAAGCGCCTTGGCAGAAAAGAGATATTGAAAATGGCAGAAAAATGGCGGCCTTACCGGGCCTATGCGGCCTTATGCCTCTGGAACCAGTAAAGGAACAATTTATGTATTACACAAAATTCAACACCCGGTTCTGCGAGATCATCCTGGCCGGAGATGAGAAGGGGCTTGTGCATCTTCACCTCAACACCGGCCAGGGCAGCCGTCAGTTTGAGACTCAGGACTTTTGGGAATTAAAGCCGGAATTTTTTAAGGAGATCCGATCCCAGATTCTGGAATATCTGGAGGGTAAAAGAACGGTTTTTGAGGTCTCCTTAAATCCGGCCGGCACTGAATTCCAGAAAAAGGTCTGGGAGCAGTTGCGCATGATCCCTTACAACACCCTGACCAGCTACGGTGAAATCGCCGGAAAAATAGGCAACCCAAAGGCTGCCAGGGCAGTGGGGGCGGCCAACGGGAAAAACCCCATCCCCCTCATCATCCCATGCCACCGTGTGGTGGGCGCCAACGGCAGCCTCACCGGATTTGCCCACGGCCTGGCCATTAAGGAAAAACTCATTGCCCTGGAACAGGGGCAGGGTTTTTAGGCTCGCAATCAACATAAAGCCGTAAATATAAAGGAGGAAGAATGGCACTGACTTTTGCATTTGATGTATACGGTACATTGATCGACACCCACGGACTGGTGTCCAGTTTGAAACGGATCGCAGGAGAGGGGGCAACTGCTTTTTCCCAGACCTGGCGGGAGAAGCAGCTTGAATATTCCTTTCGAAGGGGCCTGATGAAGCGGTACGAGACCTTTGTCCGGTGTACCCGGGACGCCCTGGAATATACCTGCCGGTTCTACGGGGTTGAACCAACCCCCGACCAGATTCAAGCTCTGCTGGAGGGATACCGGACACTCCCGGCCTTTGACGATGCCGGCCCGGCCCTGGCAGGTTTGAAAACGGCAGGCCACAATATTTACGCATTTTCAAACGGTACAGCCGAGGCCGTGGAGACCCTGCTTGTATCCGCCGGTATCAGGGATTTGTTCCACGGAGTGATCAGCGTGGACGATGTCCATTCATTCAAGCCGGACCCTGGGGTGTATGCTCATTTCTTAAACACCACCGGTACCCATGCCAAAGACGCCTGGATGGTGTCGGGCAACCCCTTTGATGTCATCGGAGCGGTGTCGGCCGGTATGCATGCCGCCTGGATCCGCCGGTCAAAGGAAACAATATTTGACCCCTGGGGTATCGAACCGGACATCGTAGTGCCCGGCCTCGGCCAGCTCAAGGAGCACTTGATCTGACCGCGCCCTGTTCATCATCATCATTATTGCATCCCAAGGAGAATCATGTACGCAGTAATATTTGAGGTTAAACCGACTGAAGCCGGAAAGGCAGACTATCTGAAATTTGCAGCCAATCTGCGCAAATTTCTTGAAAATCGGCCTGGATTCATATCCATTGAACGCTTCCAGAGCCTGGTGGAAGAAAATAAGGTCCTCAGCCTCTCTTTCTGGGAAGATGAGGCTTCCATTGAAGCCTGGCGCAATGTCGCGGATCACCGAGCAGCCCAGAAACGCGGAAAAGGCGCTTTGTTCGAATCCTACCGCATCCGAGTGGCCCGGGTGGTCAGAGACTATACCGATTCAGACCGAGACAATGCCCCGGTAGATTCAAACGCTTCCCTATTATAAATTCATGCCCTGCGGTTCTGCGGCAGGGCAATCTTTCACCCAGCAGAAAGGGACACCGGACAAAAAATTCAAGTCTGTTGCACTGGCTGACACACCACCTCGATACCGGGGAGATACAGGCGTGTGGGCTTGGGACCTATGTGCGTTATTTGAAAAAAAGAATCGCCGAGTTTTTTACTCCCCAAAAATATATTCCGACATCTCTGTGGATGAAAAATCCGTTGTAAGGGGGATCTCTATCTGTCTTTTTTCCTTTGCCGACAGGTATAACGCCAGAACAGATTCGACAGACATCATGCCTGATCTTGCATCGGCAATGGGCGATTTCTTGTTAAGAACGGCATCTCTTAGGTCGGCGTATATTCCGGCATGGGGATTGGTCAGGGAGAAAAGACCGAAAAGACCCTTTGACCGGATCTCTTTTATAAAGTACTCAAGGTTTTTCTTTTTACCATTGATCCTGATATCAAAATATGGCCTGCCCCGGCGAATACCTATACGAAAACCACCCTTTTCTCCAAGCAGGTAAAAAGCCGCCTCGTGGTCGTGGGAAGGTGAGTTGGTGGTCCCTTCGATTTGGCACAGCGCACCGTTGTCAAGTTTGAGTGTCCCAAGGGCGATATCTTCTGCCTCCATGTCATGGAAGCGTTTTCCAAGCATTGCATTTGCTGCAATGGCTTGGCCGTTCATAAGCCAGCAGATAAGATCAATGGCGTGAACACACTGGTTCATCAGTACGCCTCCGTCGTGTTCCCATGTGCCGCGCCAGGCGGTCTGGTCGTAATATGACTGATCATGTCCCCAGCGTACAACCACCGAGCCGTGACTGATTTTACCGAACCGTCCGGCAGCAACATCCTTTTGCAGATTCCCGACAATGGGAAAATAACGGAAGATATGACCCATGGCAATGCGCCTGTTTTTTTGTTCGGAAATATCAAACAGCTCCTTGGCCTGGCTTGCTCGCATGCTCATGGGTTTTTCAAGAAGAATGTGAGATCCGCTGAGCATCGCCGCTTTTGCGATGGCATAGTGCAGCCCCGAAGGCACCGTTATTGAGGTGATATCCGGTTTTTCCTTTCGAAGCATCTGGTTATAATCCGTATATGTTTTTACGGTATCTTTTATTTGATGTTTTTTTTTGCCCGACAGGTTACAGGAATCAAGCAACTTGTCGAAAGCCCCGAGAGATGTGCCTGCCACAGCACAGAGCAAAAGGCCGCTGTTCCTTTTCGTTATGGCCATGATGTGTTTGACGGCAATCCGGCCGCATCCGATCAGTGCGACCCGAAGACGTTTTCCAGCCATTTTTTCTCCTTCAGGCGTTGGGGGTTGTCAAATCTATGCTGATGGCGTAAGCCCCACCGTCAAGTTTGGCCGTCAGCGGATATTCGCCTTTTTCAAAGACCTTGAGCATGGCTCGGTTGGAGGCGAGGACATCTGCAGTTATTTTCACGGCCCCGCGTTCCTTTGCCAGACGGGTGAGCATTTTAAGCAAAAAAGAGGCAATGCCAAAGCCCTGGTACGCCTCGTCCACAACAAAGGCGATATCCATGAACGGTTTGTCCGGATGCTTGGCAATCCTTGCCTCGGCAATGATGGTCTGGTTGCCGGGTTCGCCCACAAGGCCCACCACGGATAGTACCTCCCTGTAATCCACGTTTACATAAGCCTGCATTTTGGCGTGGGGCATGGCTTTGATGGGTGCAAAATAACGGTAGTAAATGGCGTTATCGGAAAACCGGTAAAACAGCCTGCGCATCTGCTCTTCATCCGACGGTTTGATGGCCCTGAAGCGAACCTGCAAATCCTCTTTGAACGTCTGGGTGGTTTCGATCTCCTTGGGATAAAAGCGGGCGGAGTCGGCAATGAACATCTGGTCCGGGTAGAGCAGGTTCTCTTTTTTACCACCCTCCACAAGGCCGGGACGGTCTTCGGGATGGGCGATTTCAATCAGGGCCTGGGCCCGTTCCCGCAAGCTTCTGCCCCTGATGTGGGCCACCCCGTATTCCGTGACCACAAGGTCAATGCATTCCGGAAAACTGAGTTGGTCCGGGATATTATCTATAAACAGACGGATATTTGGCTCACCGGTCTTGTTTCGGCTGGGCAGGGCCACAATATTGTACCCGCCCCGGGAGAGTTCCGCACCGTTGAGGATATCGGCAATCTGGCCCGGAGCTGCAAAGATATTGGCAGAATTGGCGTAGATGGCCACCCGGCCGGACAGGGCCACCCGCCGCACCGGCAGGACCATGACAGATTTTTTGTTCCGCCCGATTTGCAACGGGTTGAATATCTTGTCAATACTCTGGAATTCCACCATGGGATTTTTGTCGAGCCACGCCATCAGCTTTTGGGAGCCCAGGGCATAGGTGGTCAAAGATCGCCCCAGGAAGATACCCTTTTCCCGGTTGGTGACCGCCCCGCTTTCGGCAAGCTCCATGAGCGCATCCGTGAAAAACGGGGTATGAATGCCCAAGTTTTTTTTCTTTGCCAGATGCCGGGCCAAGGCCTCGTAAATGGGACCGTAGCTGAAGGCAATGCATGATCCGTCATCAATGACCGAGGCGGCATTTTCGGCGATTTTGTCAAACACCGGGTCCACGGGGTATCTTGGAAAATAAAAGGGCGGAACCTGGGCCTGGACCAGCATGTGAAATTCATTTATATGGACAAAGGTGTCCCCCAGGGTAAAGGGAATGTCTTCATTGATTTCAGCCACCACAAAATCGGCTTGCTTCATCACCTGCCTGGCGACATCCACACCAAGACCGAAGCTGCAATAGCCGTTTTCATTGGGCGGGGTGATCTGGAGAAACGCCACGTCAATGGGTATCAGTCCGTCCCTCATGAGCAAGGGAATTTTGGAGAACCGGGCAGGAATCAGGTCCACCCGGCCTGCGGTGATGGCCTGGGCCGACACCCACCCGGAAAAAAAGGTTTTCAGGCGGTAACGATGTGATTCCAGCGCATTATAGGACACGGCGTCTCCGAAACTGAGCAGCTGGATCAGGGTCAGATCCTCCAGATTGTAGTCTTCGGCGCTCATGAGCGCATTCACGAGGGTTCTGGGTTCTGCGGTTCCCGTACCAATAAAAATATGCATGCCCGGCTCGATCTTGGACAGCACTTTATCCGTGGACACACAACGTGTTTTCCAGGCAGGTCTTTTTTTCCGGAACATGACGGTCGCTATTTTTTCAATTTTTTAATATTATCCCGTGCAAATTCAATGGTTGGATCTATTTTTAAAGCCATTTCATAAAATTTGACGGCAAGCACCGGCTCTTCAAGTTCCCGGTAACAGGATCCCATGTTGGCATAATTGATGGCCTGGCTTGGGTCCACATCCAGGGCCTTTTCAAAATAGCTGATAGCGGTTTTGAAATCTTTTTTCATAAAGCAACAAGCCCCGGCGGTGTTCAGGATATCAGGGCGCTGGGGATCGGCATCAAGCCCGGTTTGGCATGTCTCTAGGGCCGGATCCAACAGCCCTGAATCTTTCTGGGCCGCCGCCATATGGGAACAGATATCAGGCAGGTTGCGCCTGGCCGGGTCGCGGTCAAGGGCGGCCTGGAACTGTGTTATGGCATCTTCTCCCTCTTCCAGGGCACTGAGCATCAATCCTTTGTAAAAACTGGTGTAGTATTTCCCCGGGATGAGCGCTTCCAGTTCATCCAGTTGGTCAATGGCCAGTATGGGATGGGCATTTTCCGTAATCAGCCGGGCGGCAAACATGCCCACACTGGCCTCATCGGCCCGCTCCCTGAAATGGGCGCCCGGCATGATGGTGTAAAAAGCCGGGATATCAAGGCCGGGATGGGTGGTGCGAATGGAGAGCAAATGAAACCCTTTATCCGCCAGAATCCGGATCAGACTTTCTACTTCCACCTTCATATTGTCCGCAGACAGGTCCGGCAGATCTGCGGCGTCCACCATGGTTTCAGGGTCGGTGATATAACCGGCCGCGTATATATCCGTAAATTTCGGCAACCCGGATGCCACGTAATTGGACCCGGTGTTAAAGTCTCCGGCAAGCTGGGCCACTTCGGTCAGGGCCCGGCCCATGGCCTTTTCCGGGGACGGGGCCGTGCCGGCGGTCCATACGATCTCGCTTGCGTCCGGAAAGGTGGACGGGTCCCAGGCCAATACTGCGATGGTGGGAATGCCCGTATCAAGGGATAGGTCACTTGCATAGACCTTGATGCCCTGGGTGTCATATTTGGCAAGAAGTTCCTGGACAAGGGGATCTTTAAAGGAGTCCAGACGGATGCCGGGGACCGTTAATTTTTCCCGGGATACCCGGGAGCAGACATGGCGCTCCACAAGCTCGCAGATGCCCTGGGTCAAGGCCTCTTCCGTGCAGTTGCCCGCACTGGGTCCGTTAAACTCATTGATCATATAAAACCAGTTAAAGGGGATATTCACCTCTTTTTTATCGGTCAGATCATAGCCCTTGGTCCATTGCAGGGATAAAGAATCAAATATGGGTTTAACTTTTGCCGCCTCTGTCTCATCGTCATGAACAGACTGGGTGATCAGGGCGTAATCCAACGCCTTTTCTTCAAGCTGTTCAGCTGTGGCATGGATAAAGTTTTTTTCTTCTTCGGCAAAGGAGAAAAAGCTGAACCGCTCCACCAGTTCCATGACGGCACTGGCCTCGGATTGTTCAGGGGTCCCGCCTTTACCCATCTGTTTATTGGTGCCGGTCACCCGCCTTGCATCAGCGCCACATTCACTAAAAAACACCGGGATATCCAGACGACCGTTGTCGATACGCCGGGTCCGGTTTAAAATATCAAGATCCAGGTCCGCAGCCTTTTCCCGGAACCGCTGGACAGTTTGCGCCGGAGACATGATTTTATCCTGGTCAAAGGTATAATTTTTCGGGGCGTCTTTGAGTATTATTTCATAACCCATGGAGTTTAAAACCTTTCATACTATGTGATCTATACTGTAAAAAGGCCCCACCTTACCATGAATTGTTGGGGATTTCACCATGATCGCATCTGTTTTGACTAAATGATCTGCATTCTCGGGATTTTTAAAGCGTCAACCGCGGATTAATTCCATGAATTTAAGATTGGCCCGGGGGAAAGGAAACTGATGAAGCTGATCTACGCTGACCCATTTATGGTCAATGGGGCCATTGAGAATAATCCGACCGGAGATATAATCGCAGAAGAACACATCCATTTCAATTTTGAAATGGGTGTATGCGTGAAAAACCCGGGTTAAAAATTGCAGATTCCCGGCCTCAATGCCGGTTTCTTCCCGGATCTCACGGATGCAGGCCTGTTCGGTAGACTCTTTGGGTTCCACCTTGCCGCCGGGAAATTCCCACAATCCGCCCAAAAGTCCGTCAAGTTTTCTTCGGGTGATCAGAACTTTTCCATCTTTTTTGACAATGCCCACGGCAATATGAACCGTGGGCACCTTTTTTTTCTCCATGCGCCGGGGAAAAAGGTCAGTGACCTGTTTTTTATAGGCACAGCACTCCCCGGCCAGGGGACATGAACCACAGTCCGGACGTCTAGGGGTGCAGACCAGGGCGCCAAGCTCCATAACAGCCTGGTTGTATGTGCCCGGGTCCTTTTCATACAAAAGCTTTTCGGCAATGGCCTTATATGCTTTATGGGCAGCGCTGTGATTCACCGGCGTGTCAACGCACAAAAGCCTTGCCAGGACACGCTTGACATTGCCGTCCACCACGGCATGGGGTTTTGACCTGGTAATGGAGAGCACGGCCGATGCAATATAGTCCCCCACCCCCGGAAGATTTTTAAACCCTTTATAATCATCCGGAATAATGCCATCCATATCACGGACCACAATACCGGCAGCCTTGTGGAAATTTCTGGCCCTGGCATAATAACCAAGACCCTCCCAGGCCTTAAGCACGGTTTCAAGATTTGCGGCGGCAAGATCTCCAAGATCAGGCCAGGCTTCCATGAATCTAAGATAATAGGGGATCACGGTTTTAACCTGGGTCTGCTGGAGCATCACCTCGGAAACCCATACCCGGTACATAGATATATCCCTGCGCCAGGGAAGTTGCCGGCAATTGTCCCGGTACCAGGCCATTAAGGCCGTTTGAACTATTTTACGTTTCCTGTTTTCCAGTTTCGCACCAAATTAATAAATGTTCTGGTGGCCGTTCCCGAAGGCCCCTTGGGGATATACGTTTTTTTGGTAAAATCCCAGGCCGTGCCTGCAATGTCAAGGTGTGCCCAGGGGGTTTTACCCACAAAATTTGACAAATAAGCTGCCGCGGTTATGGTGCCGGCCGGTTTTCCCCCGGTGTTTTTAATATCTGCTACATTGGATTCGATCTGTTTTTCATAATTTTTATCCAGGGGCAGTCGCCAGACGGGTTCCCCGGCCATATTGCCGGCCGCCTCAACCGCTTTAACCAGGGCGTCATTGTTGGACACAAGGCCTGTATAATGATGGCCAAGGCCGATGATGACCGCGCCCGTCAGGGTTGCCGTATCAAGCACACAGGTGGGCTTGAAATTTTCAATGCCCCAGGCCAGGGCATCGGCCAGAATAAGGCGCCCTTCGGCATCGGTGTTGATCACTTCACTGGTCACGCCGTTGTAATGACTGATAATGTCGCCGGGGTGAACAGCTTTGGCCCCGGACATATTATCTGTGGCAGGTACTATGGCCACAACTCCCACATCCGGCTTCTCCAGGGCCACGGCCTGCATGGCGCACATCACCGCCGCGCCGCCGCACATATCGTATTTCATGTCCTCCATACCCGCAGACGGCTTGATGCTGATGCCCCCGGAATCAAAGGTCAGGCCCTTGCCCACAAGGAGGATGGTTTCGGTTCTGTCTTCGGGCAGATGTTCCAGGATCACCATGCGTGCCGGTATATGGGAGCCCTGGTTGACGGCAAGGATGCCTCCCATGCCCATCTGCTCCATCTCCTTTTTTTCTATACACCGGTAGCCCAACCCCGTGTCTGCGGCAAGTTGTTTGGCATATGCCGCAAAATCGGCAGAGGTCCAGTGATTGCCGGGCTCATTGGCCATATCCCGGGCCGTACAAGCGGCAAAGGCAGAATTTTTTGCTTTTTCAACACCCCGGCGCACGGTCTTTAGATTGTCGTTGCATACAAATTTTATGGCATCAAGTCCGGGGTAATCGGTTTTCTTTTTGGTGCTTTCCTTATATTTTTCAAACCGGTAATCTCCAAGAATGATGCCTTCGGCCAGCGCACCTGCAGAGACTTCCGGATCATCCAGGGCCGGAGCCAGATGTTTTGGGGTCGGCAGGCAGATGACAACATCCTTGGCCTTAACCGATGCACACACCTTGGCAACCTGTCCGCCGGCTTCCCGGAGCATGTCCAGGGCGGACCCTTCTTCCTTTTCTTTATTCACGGGGCCTGTACCTAAAATCAGAACCCGGGCAGCAGAAAGTTTTGACTGCTCCGGCGGGTAAAACAATATCTGTTCTGCAGCCTTGCCGGAAAAATCATTCAGCTCAAACGCCTTGTTAACCTGAAGCTTTACCGCTGCGTCGCATGCAGGCATTTTGCCTTTTTCCTCCACGGCGAAATAAACTAGAAGATCGGTTTTTATTGTTTCGGCAGCTTTGGTGATGGTAGTGATGCGGTCTTTTTTCATGGGGACACCTTTTTTACCGGTTGTATGTGAAAGTTACGTTACAATAAGTCGTTGCATTGTTTTCATGGTTTGTTGTGGGTTATGCCTGGGTTTTGATAGACTTGGTCAGCCCATGGCCGTTATTTAAAATTTATTGGAATTTACCATAAAACCCGGGTCAGGTAAAAGAATTCAGATAATAACCGCCATGGGATGATCTATTTTAACAAAATATGTAAATCATTTAACAACTCCGGTTATTCAGAAATTGTTGTTCTTGCATCTTGCCTTATTTAAAATATTCCAGTATACCTTAATTAAATTAATTATTTATAAACTTATAGGAGGCAAAGACATTGAACAATATTGCTGTACTTGCCGGAGATGGTATTGGTCCGGAGGTCATGGAACAGGGAATCAGAGTGCTTGATAAAGCAGCTGGGCTTTTTGATTTTGAACTATCCTTTGAGTATGCAGATGTGGGCGGTGCAGGCATCGATAATCATGGTAAAGCACTGCCGGACTCAACCCTGGCATTGTGCGAACAAAAGGATGCCATTTTGTTTGGTTCCGTTGGCGGTCCGAAATGGGAACACCTGCCACCGGAGGAACAGCCTGAACGCGCTTCGCTTCTGACGTTACGCAAACACTTTGGTTTATACTGCAACCTAAGACCCTCCAAAGTATTCCCCTCCCTTGCATCGGCATCTCCCCTGAAACCGGAAATCATAAAAAACGGATTTGACATTTTATGTGTCCGAGAACTGACCGGTGGGCTTTATTTTGGTAAACCCAGGGGTAAAAGGGGCAGCGGACCTGATGAAACCGCATTTGATACCATGGTCTATTCCAGATTCGAAATTGAGCGGATTGCCAAAATGGCGTTTGAAGCCGCCAGGAAAAGGCGCAGCATTGTAACGTCTGTGGACAAGGCCAATGTATTGACCTCCATGGTTTTGTGGCGGGAAGTCGTCATAGACGTTGCTAAATCATATCCGGATGTAACCTTGAACCATATATATGTTGACAATGCAGCCATGCAGCTTATTCGAGATCCCCAGCAATTTGATGTGCTTTTATGCGGAAATATGTTTGGAGATATTATATCTGACGAATGCGCCATGATTACCGGCTCAATGGGGCTGCTGTCCTCGGCAAGCCTGAATGAAAAGAAATTCGGCCTTTATGAGCCGGCCGGCGGTTCTGCTCCTGACATTGCGGGTAAAGGCATAGCCAATCCCATTGCCCAGATCCTGTCCGCAGCCATGATGCTGAAATACACCTTTGGACAAACCCAGGCAGCTGATGCCATTGAGGTCGCAATTTCCGATGTTCTTGATCGGGGCATCCTCACTGCAGATCTGACAAATAAAAAAGAGAACGCTGTCAATACTGAGGAAATGGGAACAGAGATTATCAATGCCCTGACAAATACCCACAGAGCCTGACGCCTCATTATTGAACCCCTGCACACTCCGGCCATTGAGAGTCTTTTCTCCATGGCCGTTTTTTTTGCCTTTTTTCTAACCCAGATCCAAGAACTGACCCAGATCCAAACAGAAAAGGGCTTTTGAGTAACCTCAAAAGCCCTTTTCTATATTGTGGCGGGAGTGACGAGACTCGAACTCGCGGCCTCTAGCGTGACAGGCTAGCGTTCTAACCAACTGAACTACACCCCCGTAGTTCCCTTCTTTTGTTTGGTGGGCGATGCAGGGATCGAACCTGCGACTTCAAGCTTGTAAGGCTTGCACTCTCCCAGCTGAGTTAATCGCCCAAACGGCAATAGGTATACCAAGTGCCCATGTGGGTGTCAAGCAAAATTATTCTTTTTTTGTTTATTTTATTTTCCTTGGGCATCTGTTTAGGAATTTAATCAAATCCTTGCAAAATCATGGGGACATTGGTATATTACTCCATTAATATGTAAACCTTATAGAATAATTGAATGCAAAATCTTATCACCTCTTTTCCCGACAACAATCAAAAGAAAACCATAGCCATCGCACGTATGGCGTCCTTGATTTATAATGTCAGTGGCAAAAGTATAATTTAGGAGTCGACAATGGAACCTGTTCAGGGATACCTGGAAATTATGGACAAGGGTTTTGGTTTTCTAAGGAATATTGAAGAAAATTTCAATCCTAAGCCTGAAAATCCCTATGTACCCAACAGCCTGATACGTAAACTCAATCTCAGGGAAGGCAGCTTTATTCAGGGCTATGGAGAAAAAAAGAGCCCACAGAATGTAAACATTGCTCTCATACGCATTGAGACCATTAACAACCTTCCCTTTGATGAGTTCATAAGAACGCCAATGCTCCAGGAGCAGGTCAGCGTCAACCCCTTTGAACGGTACAATCTTGCCCTGGGTCCGGATGACCTAACAGGAAAAGCCTTAGATCTGATTGTTCCCATCGGCATGGGGCAGCGGGGTTTGATCATCGCACCGCCAAAATCCGGAAAAACGACAATTTTAAAGCACATGGCCAATTCTGTGGTCGCCAACCACCCTGATGCCAAGGTATTTGTTCTTCTTGTGGATGAACGGCCTGAGGAAGTTACCGATTTCCAAAGAGGATTGACAGACGCCCATGTGATGTATTCTTCTGCTGACCAACAAATCGGTCAACATATGAGGATGACCCGCCTTGCGATGCATACAGCCATCAGATGCACGGAAATCGGCCAGGATGCCGTCGTTTTCATTGATTCTTTAACTCGGATGACCAGGGCGTTTAATATTGACACCGATTCCCATGGTAAAACCATGAGTGGCGGTCTTGGCGCCAATGCCATGGAGTTTCCCAGAAAGATTTTTGGGGGTGCCCGTAAGCTTGAAAACGGCGGTTCCCTTACAATCATCGCTACCATTCTGGTCGAGACCGGCAGTCGCATGGACGATGTGATTTTTCAGGAATTCAAAGGTACCGGCAATATGGACCTTTACCTATCCAGGGATTGCGCCGAACAAAGAATCTGGCCGGCCATTAATATCAACAAATCCGGGACCCGGAAAGAAGATCTGCTCATGACACCCGAAGAATATGAGAGTATGGTGAATATTCGCCGCGGTATTGCGCCGTTAGATGAGGTCACGGCCATGTCACAGTTTTTGTCCATGGTCGAAGACGGCATATAACGCCGGTCTTTTTCTGTCTCTTTAAAAATACAAAATCGCAGCACTCAATTTTTCAAGTGCAGCGATTTTTTATTTTTGAAAGTCCTACAAGTCGTAAAAAGCCAGATCCTATACGACCAGGGCATGCTCAAGCACTTCAGCCATACTTTCCACATAGACGATATCAAGCTGTTTTTGAATCGCTTTTGGAACATCTATGATGTCTTTTTTGTTTTCCTCACTGAGAATAATCTTTTTGATCCCATTGGCATGGGCTGCCAGCAGCTTTTCCTTTAGGCCACCAATCGGCAGCACCCGTCCACGAAGGGTGATCTCCCCTGTCATAGCCACTGTCCGACTTACAGGTCGACCGGTTAGAATGGAAACGACTGCCGTGCACATGGCAATACCGGCAGAAGGCCCGTCCTTTGGAATGGCCCCTTCGGGTACATGGATATGGATGTCTGTATCCTTGTAAAAGTCTTCTCTGATGTTAAGTTCGTTACTTCTTGAACGAACATAGGAGACAGCCGCCTGGGAGCTTTCCTTCATCACATCCCCAAGCTTTCCGGTAACCATTACCCTTCCTTTGCCCGGCATGGTCACTGCCTCAATGGTTAAAAGCTCGCCACCTGCCTGGGTCCAGGCTAACCCGGTAACAATTCCGGTTTTATCTTCCTGTTCCAGAATGGAATTTCTAAATTTGGTCTGCCCCAGAAATTTTGAAACCGTATTTGCTGTGACCTGATGTTTTTTACGCGTCTTGGTCCGTACGATTTCCGTGGCAATTTTTCTAAGCACAGAAGATAGCTCTCGCTCAAGATTTCTTACCCCGGCTTCTTTGGTGTATTGCTTGATAATTATCTCAACCGCAGTTTTGGAAAAAGAGATTTCACAATCATCCAACCCGTTTTCATGCATTTGTTTAGGAATCAGGTAGCCGGTTGCAATCTGATATTTTTCATAATCGGTATACCCGGGTATCTGGATCACCTCCATGCGGTCTCGCAAGGGGGCTGGGATTTGATGCAGAGTGTTTGCTGTTGTGATAAACAAAATTTCTGACAGATCGTAATCAACCTCAAGATAATGATCGTTAAAATTTTTGTTCTGTTCAGGGTCTAATGCTTCCAGAAGGGCGGAAGAGGGATCTCCTCTAAAATCACTGGTCATTTTATCAATTTCATCCAGACAGAATACCGGGTTATTGTATCCCACTTTTTTCAACGTCTGGATAATCTTTCCGGGCATGGCACCTACATAGGTTCTTCGGTGCCCTCGAATCTCGGCCTCATCACGGACCCCACCCAAGGAGACCCGGGCAAATGAGCGTCCGGTCGCCGCGGCAACAGATCGGGCAAGGGATGTCTTGCCAACCCCGGGGGGGCCCACCAGGCACAAAATCGGGCCTTTTATCTTTTTAACCAGAATCTGCACAGCCAGATACTCAAGGATTCTCTCCTTGGGTTTTTTCAAGCCGTAATGATCCCGGTCCAGAATTTGCTCAGCCTTTGAAAGCTCATTTTTTACACGTTTTTTCCGGTACCAGGGCAGGGCGACCAGCCAGTCGATATAATTTCTGACCACTGTTGCTTCCGAGGAGGTTGCAGACATCAGCTTAAGCTTTTTCAACTCCGTGCGTACAACCCCGGCAGCTTCTTTAGGCATGCGCTTGGCCTTGATCTTTTTTTCAATATCAGCAAACTCACCGCCCTGGCCGTCCTCGCCCATTTCCTTTTGGATGGCCCGCATTTGCTCGTTAAGGTAGTGACGCTTTTGAAGTTTATCCATCTGTTCTTTGACCCTGCCCTTGATCTTTTGGGACATGGAAAAAACTTCCGTCTCCTTTTGAATAAATTTTAAAAGCAAAAAGAAACGTTCTTCAATATCACCGCACTCCAGCAGCGTCTGTTTATCCTGAACTTTGAAGGGCAATTGGGCTGCAATGGTATCGGCATACCTTGACGGATACTGTTCCATGGCATCCAGTCCCTTGAAAAAACTTTTGGAAACCACGCCGGACAGGCTGACATAATGCTGGAACGCTTCATGAACCGTCCGGATGGCGGCCTCGGTGTTGGGTGCGGCCAACGGTTTTTCATGGACGTCTACATAATCAACAACCTGGAAGCCCTCCTGGTCAAGCATCTTAACGATACAGCCCCGGACAACCCCTTCAACCAAGGCCTTTACCGTGCCATCGGGCAGGCGCAACAACTGGGTGATCCGGGCTTCGGTTCCTATCTGAAAAATATCTTCAATAGTGGGCTTCAGGACTTCCGGGTCTTTCTGGGTTGTAAGAAAAATTTTCTTATCATTGCCCATGGCCTGGGAAAGCGCCTTGATGGATTTTTCCCTTCCCACGAAAATAGAGGTTGTAACAAAGGGGAAGAGGACAATATCCCTCAGGGGCACCAACGGAAGGGTTTTGTTCTCCTTTTCAGGCCCATCCTCGGGATTGAAAAAACGGGAAATGCTGATCATGGATGCAAACTTTCTATTTAAGCCTGCTTTTTGGGCTGTTCATACAGCAAGATGGGCTCCTCGTTGTTTAGTACCACTTCTTCGCCCACCACACACTCAACCACGTCTTTTTTAGAAGGAATTTCATACATGATGTTCATCATGGTTTCCTCCATAATGGCACGTAGTCCTCTGGCCCCGGATTTTCTGGCAACGGCTTCCTTGGCCATGGCTTCAAGGGCTTCATCCGTAAACTGCAGGCTCACCCCTTCAATGCGAAAAAGTTCTTGATACTGCCGGACCAGCGCATTCTTAGGTTCGGTCAGAATCTTGACCAAAGAGCTTTTATTCAGTTCCCCTATGGAAGTTATAATGGGAAGCCGCCCTAAAAACTCGGGGATCAGGCCGAACCGAATCAAGTCTTCGGGCTTTACCTTCCCCAGCAGTTCTCCGATATTTATGTCCTTTTTATCTGCGATTTTAGCACCAAATCCCATGGTTTTCTGGGTTAAACGGCGCTCAACGACTTTTTCAAGACCCGTAAAGGTTCCGCCACAGATAAACAAGATATTGGAGGTATCCACCTTTACATAATCTTGCTGGGGATGTTTTCTTCCCCCCTTGGGAGGTACCGAAGCAATGGTGCCTTCAATGATCTTGAGCAGAGCCTGCTGGACCCCTTCTCCGGAGACATCCCGGGTAATTGAAGGGTTGTCCCCCCGCTGGGAAATTTTATCTATCTCATCAATGTAGATGATACCTTTTTGGGCCTTTTCAATGTCGTAATCAGCATTCTGAACCAGGGAGAGAATGATGTTTTCAACATCCTCGCCAACATAGCCAGCCTCGGTCAGGGCCGTGGCATCAGCAATGGCAAAAGGGACATCCAGAAACCGGGCAAGGGTCTGGGCCAGAAGGGTCTTTCCACATCCGGTCGGCCCGATAATCAGGATATTGCTTTTCTGAATCTCGATCTCCTCACCGGTTCTTGTCAGATGTGAGGCCAGACGTTTATAGTGATTATAAACCGCCACAGATAAGACTTTTTTTGCACGATCCTGTTCTATAATATATGAATCAAGCTGCTCCTTGATTTGTTTTGGCACCATGAACTCCTTGGCGCCCTCCGGCTCAACAGCCAGCTCTTTTTCTTCGTCTTCAATAATTTCTCCGCACAGCTTAATGCACTCATTGCAGATATAAACGCTGGGCCCGGCTATCAGTTTTTTTACTTCCTTTTGGTTTTTCCCGCAGAATGAACAGAAAAACTGATCGTTTGCATCATCTTTTTTGGCCATATCTATGACTCCTTTGACCCCTCCTGCTCAGAGGCCTGTTCAAATTGGCTTCTGTCGCTGACCACCTGGTCAAGAATGCCGTATTCCAAAGCTTGCTCTCCGGACATGAAATAATCACGTTCCGTATCAGCCGCAACCTTTTCAATGTCTTGTCCGGTATGCTTTGATAAAATTTCGTTCAAAGAATCTTTCATTCTTAAAATTTCAGTCGCCTGAATCTTGATGTCAGTGGCTTGGCCCTGGGCACCGCCTATTGGCTGATGAATCATAATCCTGGCATTGGGCAGGGCAAACCGCTTGCCGGATGTTCCGGCAGTAAGAAGTAACGCCCCCATACTGGCTGCCTGGCCGATACACACTGTTGCCACATCCGGCTTTATGTACTGGATTGTGTCATAGATAGCCATACCTGCTGTCACTACGCCGCCAGGAGAATTGATATAAAAATTGATATCTTTCTCAGGATCCTCGGATTCAAGAAACAGCATCTGTGCGACAATGAGGTTGGCAACTTCATCGTCTATGGCCGATCCCAAAAAAATAATCCTGTCTTTTAAAAGCCGTGAATAGATATCATAGGCACGTTCTCCCCTGTTGCTCTGCTCAACAACCATTGGAATAAGAGGCACGATTTAACTCCTTGTCTGATCTAAATATATGTTTTTAACCTTGTTGCCGTCCAAGCAGTTAATTGAATTGATCCGCTTCAAGAACAGCCATGGGCTGACCCCGGCCGATCAACGCCCGGCTCAACCCAAAACAAACATGAAAGTAATTCAATAAGTTATTGTCACTTTCATATAAAAAGCTTACGGATTATTTTTACGCTTGTGCGCCTTCTTCTTCGGTTTGCTCATCAGCGGCTTGTTCATCACCCGGCGTCACTTCAACTATACTGCTTTTCTCTATTATAAGTTCAATGGCCTTTTTTTCAAGCTGGGTGTGTTTATAATATTCAAGCTGACGTGGGTCCATGTTGAAAAAATTCTTGATGGCATCCTTTGTCGCACTCATGGCCTGGGCCATATCTTCGAAGCCGGCGTCGAGTTCTTCTTCGCTAAGATCCATCTTTTCCTGGCTAATTATTTTATCCAAAATCAGATGACGGCGTGCCTGTTTTTCAGCCACATCCCTGTATTTCTCCTGCATGATTTCCGGACTCAAACCGACTTCTTCAAGGGAGGTGTTATTCTGGGCATAGGCCTGTTCTGTCTCAGCGATAATACCGTTAAGTTCGCCTTCAACCAGAGCTTGGGGAACTTGAAATTCTATTTTTTCAATTATTTGGGAAAAAATCTGCTCACTCATTTCATGCTTGACTCGCTGGTCAATCCCCTTTTCAAGGTTATCCCGGATGGCAGTTTTTACATCTTCAAGGGTTTCGTATTGCTCAAGGTCTTTTACAAGGTCATCATTGGCTTCGGGCAGCACCTCTTCCTGGATTTCCTTGAGTGTAACCTTGTATTGAATGGTTTTTCCGCTCAGATTTTCATCATGAAAATCATCTGCGTAAACCACTTCAACCTCCAGGTCCTGAACCGGAATGGCCCCGATAAGTTTTTCGGAAATTTCCTTAGGCAACGGTTCCTTATTAATAGCTGTGACATAATTTTCAACTTTAGGGGTATGCTCAAAGGTTTCGCCATTTAGAAACCCTTCATAATCAATCAGAACAAAGTCTTCTTCTTTTACCGGACGTTCCTCTTCGACCTTCCGCTTTGTAGCCATGGTCTTTTGCAGCATATATATCTGGCTTTCAATCTCGGTCTCAGTCACTTCATAAAGCCTCTTTTTAATTTCAAGGCCTTCTAAGTCAATATCATCCAGTTCAGGTTTAACTTCCACAGTGATAGTAAAGGCATAATCAGCATCCGGGTTGAATTTCGGAGGATTGAGTTGGGGCCCGCCTACGATATCTAATTTATGATCTTCAACTGCTTCAACAAACGCCTCCTGGATCAGACGCGGGGCAACCTCGGCATGAACGTCTTCGGAAAACCGGTTTTCAAGCACTTTTCTGGGAACTTTTCCTTTTCGAAAACCTTTGACATCTACCTTCTTTTTCAACTCGGCATAGGCTTTATTCAACTCTTTGGAAATTGTTTCCTTAGGAATTTCAAAAGAAAGCACTTTTTTAATACTGCTCTGATCTTCGATTTTTACCTGCATGATTTTGTCCTGTTATTTCCTGTTAATTGGCGTTATTCTAAACGCACCTTCAAAAATAATAATTATACCCTAACTGATTTATTACACGGTATAAACACTTTACACAAAGGTTATTAAAATACCCCGTCTTCATGGTGGTGTCAAGGAAATTGCCCATCCCATAGATAGGGGCAAAGCCTGAGCCATGTATCTTTATTAATCCGTTTTAAAATTATGGTGCGGGGTCGACCGGCAAGATTGAGCTTGATTTTTTTTATTCTAAGTGGTAAACATTTCTTTCAATTTTTTGAGTGTCGGGGCGTAGCGCAGCCTGGTAGCGCGCCTGCTTTGGGAGCAGGATGTCGGAGGTTCGAATCCTCTCGCCCCGACCACTAATAACGAGGGTTTCACATTTTACTTGAAATCCTTTTTTCTTTTGGCTGTAATTAGTTCCTAACCGCACGCATCATCTCCCCCGCAACTATTCTGCTTTTCCCCGATTTAATAAGCTCGGCAAGCAGAATGAAATTTTTTTAGGCCATCCTGACCTTGATAACGGGTTGTTCCGAGATTCAGGCAGCCCATACAGGCGCTGGAAATCGGATGCGGTAATTCCTTGTATGAACTCTACTGTTTACAAAAAAGATTGTAACGATAATCTTATTTGAAACGTACCTTCCCACCCTTTCGTCTCTTTAGCATCAACACACATGCTGGCCGCAGTGCAAGCATGAAAGCGCTTCATGGAAAGGGTTCTTCATAGAGTCAAACTCTCTGCAGATGCCGTTTTTAATATGCTTCAAAGATAGCCGCAGCTTGCGGACAAAATGGTGTTCCCTGGTCCGAAATATTAACGGCAGAGAACTATAAATTCTTAAGTAAAGCAAAGGTGAAACCCTATGGACATGGCCGCCCAAATCCACCAAAACCGCAAAGCATTCCCGGAGCTTTACCACACCATGCACTGGCTCTCCCCCGGGGCAGCCAGGGCTGCTGAAGCCATGCGCCGAGAATTGCTTGATGAGATATCCACCCATAACCAGGCCAAGTGGGAATTTTCCGGAACCAAACTGTATACCCGGGCGCTTTCCCCGGGCTGTACCCTGTGCGGACAAGGGACCTGGTCATGCCTGTTCATAAACGGCATCTGCAATGCCCGATGTTTTTATTGCCCATCTGAGCAAAAAGACCAGGGCCCGCCAATGACAAGTTCAATTGAATTCGAACGACCCAAGGATTATGCAGACTATGTCAAAAAATTTGGTGTCCGGGGCGTGGCGTTCAGCGGCGGAGAACCCATGATCAGCTTTGACCGAATCACTCGTTTTTTAGATGTCCTTAACCGGGATGTGCCTGATATTTCCCATATATGGATGTATACCAACGGCACCCTTATCACCACCGAACGGTTGAAAATCCTTAGGGACAATGGCATTAGGGAAATCCGCTTTGATTTGTCAGCCGTGGACTATGCCCTGGACAGCCTGAAAAAGGCCGTGGGAATCATTCCCATTGTAACGGTGGAAATTCCGGCAATCCCCGAGGATATGGAGAAAACTAAACCGCTTCTCAAAAAACTTGCCGACCTTGGG
>Ga0193963_1000166_pt1 | contig 33782 bp, 33 predicted proteins | sample FB_6_MG_FD_140359 | JGI IMG/M metagenome (GOLD analysis project Ga0193963, IMG submission 140359) | Microbial mat bacterial communities from the Broadkill River, Lewes, Delaware, United States - FB_6_MG | ecosystem: Environmental > Aquatic > Freshwater > River > Microbial mats | place: USA...
CCCGGCATTGAAACCGGAATTGAAACCCGAATTTTCAATTTCCTTGTGAGAGAGAGCATTGTCCGTTCAAAGGATCCGACCCAGTTTATCAAAACCCTTATCAACATCAAAACGGAGGGCAACTAACAGCCATGGCTCAGCTTCCTGCATCAAAATGGCAGATCCCCGGCCAAGGGCGAAACGTGCTGGTAAAAATATGCGGTCTGACCCTTGTGGACAATGCCCTGGACTGCGTGAAGGCCGGCGCGGACATCATCGGACTGATTTTTTTTGAAAAAAGCCCCAGGCATGTAAGCACAGCCAAAGCCCGGCAAATTGCCCAAGCCCTTCCCAAAGGCGTGCCGGCCTGCGGGGTGTTTGTCAACGAAACCTTTGACACGATCATGCAGACCGTTTCGGCCTGCGGGCTTAAAATCGTACAGCTGCACGGCGCAGAACCCCCTGAGCTTGCCGACCGTTTATCAGCTCAAAACCTTGTGGTGACCAAAGCTTTTTTTGCAGCAAGACCCCCTGAGCTTTGTGAGACGGAAAAATACAAAGCCGCCGATTTTTGTCTGGCCGAGTACGGCAAAGGGATTCTACCCGGGGGAAATGCAGAAACCTGGGATTACGACCAGGCACTTGAAATGGCAAAAAAAGTGCGGTTGATGCTGGCAGGCGGGCTTAACCCTGAAAATGTAGCCGATGCGGTTTCAAGAATACGTCCCCGTGCCGTAGATGTCTCTTCTGGTGTGGAAAAAGCAAAGGGGATTAAGGATATTGCAAAGGTCAAAGCCTTTATCAGGGCTACAAAATCTGTTTAGTTGCAGCCCTGATACGCAAATTGTTACTTAACCAGCAAATTACTCCCGGGATATATCTTGTCATTTGGGGTCAAATTATTTAGTTTGCGTATTGCCGCCACACTGGTTTTATATTTCTGGGAAATCGACCACAGGGTTTCACCCTTTTGCACCGTATGAAACTGGTTGGTCTTCTTTGGTTTCACAACTTTTGGTTTGACAGCTTTTTTCTTTGTCACCTGAGCTTTTTTCTCGGGCGTGGGTACCGGCGCAGGCTTCTTCACTGTGGGCTTGGGTTTGACAACGTTTTTTTGAGGGGGCGTGGAGGCGACAACAGCCAATTTGCTTAATCGGCCTTCAAGTTTAGCCACACGCTCAATCAGGGTATCCAGCTTTAGGTTTACTGCCGTTTCAATTCGTGTCATCCGTTCATCAAGGTCAGACACGGCCCGTGGTGCCGCTTGGTTTTCATTCCCGTCCGAAGAGGATGCGATTTTTGCCAAAGAGATCTCAAGGGCGGAAATTCGATCCTCAAAACCCGGGGCGACATGATCTTCCCCTTGAGTCAAAACAGCTTTCTGTTCACTGCTCTCTTGTGTAGACGATCCCCTGAAAAAAAAGAAAAAAATCAGGGCAGTCACCGCCAGAGCAGCAATAAGAATCATGGTAAATTCATTTTTTTTCAACAATGAGGTGCCCTGCTCAATGGCAGACACGCCAGGTTCGTTTTTTTTCTGGTTTGTCCCTTTTCCGGTATTATAAATGTTGGATTCAGAGGGGGAATTTTTTTTCATTTATCGGCTCCTGAAAAAAGATGTTTTAGCGCCTGTTTAAAAATTAGGGGATTGGGGCCATTCATCATATGATTGCAGCCGATTCATCTATTTTTAAACAGGCTGTTAATGCCTTTTAATAGCATTTCAGTCTGTTATTTCAAGCCCAAACAATAATTTTAGGACCGCAGATGAAATGACAGCCATGGGCTGACTTGTTTTTTAACCGTGGTTCAGCCCACAATAAAGATAGAAAGAATCCAGTTGTTTGTTGGAAACTTTCTTATAAAAAAAGCAAACGAAATTGCGGTCCTTAATACGCTTGTATAATTTCATCCAGGTCAGCGTGCAGCGCATTTTTATGATAATTGCCTGTCAAGTACACCTTATCAACCGGTCTGGCATATCGGATATAAAAATGGAAATCTTGGAGCCTGGCGTAAAATTTTAAAAACACTGCCTGATCGGTTTCCAGATTGACACGGCATTTATCAAACAGTTGAAAGACACTTGCGGCATGATGAACTATGAAATAAAAGCAGGCTGCTGACAAATATTTGCAGTTTATCTGCCTGTAGAGTTCCGGATAAAACTTGGAAACATAGAGACTGCCTGAAAAAACTTCGTGGGAAACAATAAGTGTTTTTGAAATCTGTTTTCCGGTATGCCTGTTGCAAAGAAAATATTCCATACAGGTGTCGTCCCGGGAAAAGGTGAGTAAAAAACGATTGTTCAATCTTGGAATCTGCTGATTTAAAAAATCATTTTCCCCGAATTTTGCAGTAATCATTTTAAACGTCCTATTACCCCTGCCTAGGGATTCTGCACAAACCGGAATCTTCTTTGAAACCAAATTGTTCATACCACGGACTTAACACCTTGAAATCCCGGTGGAAAGATTCATCATTGGGGTTGAAGGCGGGATTGGCACTGAGCCGGACATTAAAACAGTCGGCTTTCCGGCACAACTCCAAAAGCATCAGTTTACCGTTGCCGCTTTGGAGAACAAAGGCCTTTAGATGATGGATGTGCACGGTCCTGTTTTGGGAAACAACCTCATTCAAGGCGATGGCACCAACGGATTTTCCATAAACATTTTGAAAAACGAACGAATGGACCTGTGAGTGATTTTCGGCATATCCATCTCCGGCAAGGCGACTTTTATACTTACCATAAAAATAATCAATGTATTCCTGTTCCCGGGAGACCGGTAACGTCTGTACATTCCTATCTGAATCTGCTTCAAAAGACTCATGATCATCAGATGAATCCACCCGTGACGATGCAGGTTCTATTGGGGTATTTACATTTAAAATATCTTGCCCTGAAAGCCACAACGGCAATGGATCAGTTATTTTCAGACAGTTGAACACAGCCCGGGTCATTTCAAAGGGAACTGTTTCCAGTTTCAATTGTCTGCCAAAATCAGCAAAAAGTGATCTGGAAGATTCAAATACAAAATTCCTGGCAGATGAAGATTCAATTTCATCATCAAATCTTCCTGAATTAAAAATTGTTTCGCAAAGGGATGAATCCATGCTGTTCCATGCACGGCAGATAAAAGGGCGGACCTGATAGATGCTGCACATTCCGTTTTCCAGAAAAATACAGGGCAATTCAGACTTGACTGAAAAGAGTGTGCCAATGGCTTGCCCCCGGGTCCGTTGAAGTCGCTGCTCAATTTTATCCATGAGCAGGACAATCTGCTCTCCGGTAAAACTTTCATGAATAAAAGACATGATAAGCAAGGCTTCAATGGGCAGCACATGTATCTGGGAATGACAGCAGTAGCTGCAACCCGGCCCGCACGCAACAGCAGGGCTTTGATCCGAATGTTCAAGTGCGTCAACAATATCATGGGCATATGCCATGACGTTCTTTAACACGGGAAGAACCGCGTCATTGATAAATCCGTTGTAAATTTTTTCCTGAAATTGGTCGTTCAGAATATCTTTGAATGCATTCTGGCATGAATCCCCAGGGCTTGCTGTCATATAACCTCTCCCATGTAAGACAGAGAGGATTCTGTAACAAACCAAAAGGCTGTCTGAGCTTACTCAATGATAATAGTAAAAAACTGCGGCAGGTTATATAAAATTAAACCTGGCGTCAATATATCATTTCCATACGCATGGATATAACCTTGAACCCCGGGTTTTAAATGTGTTAATGTCAGCATTATTATCCGCTTGGTATAATTCAAAACCAGACAAAAAATCAGGGACTTGCTATGAGGTTGAAATCCTTATTCACCATATCGTTTTTTCTTTTGGTTTTCACACTGATTCATCAATCTGTGGTTTTGGATGCATTTGCCCAAAACTCTTTTATCAATAAAATCGGAATGAAATTTGTCTTGATTCCGGCAGGGTCCTTTATTATGGGAAGCCCTGACTCGGAGAAGGGACGGCAAAAAGATGAGAAACAACACAGGGTAGTTATCACCAAAAGCTTTTACATGTCGGAAACCGAAGTGACCCAGGGGCAGTGGGACCGCCTTGTAGCCCCGAACCCGTCATCCTTCAAGCTGGGAAAATACTATCCGATGGATACCGTATCCTGGCATGATACCATTGAATTTATTAGATTTTTAAACAAAAAAGAAAGTACCCGCAAATACCGTTTGCCCACGGAGGCGGAATGGGAATATGCCTGCCGAGCCGGCAGCCAGACGGCCTTTGCCACAGGGGACGTAACCACCTTTTCCTGCAAAGAACCCGAAGCAGGGCTTGTTGATTATGCCTGGTACTGCTTCAATAGCGGTGGTTTTTCGCCAGCCGGAGATTTCAAGCCCCATCCGGTTAAGCTGCTTAAGCCCAATAAATGGGGGCTTTACGACATGCACGGCAATGTTCAAGAATGGGTCCAGGATGCATGTGAATGGCGCACCATCTGGAGTGCGGGAACCGGAACCATTACCCAAACCTATGTTGACGGCATTACAGATCCGTTGGAAACAAAAGGTGTGCACCGGGTGGTCAGAGGTGGTGGATGGTTCCAGAACAGCAAATACCAGCGATGCGCCTACCGCACCAATTACAAGCCAGTGGCCCGCCGCAATAGCCTTGGGTTTAGAATCGTCCGGGAACGGTGAAAAACCGGTAAGTTCAATTCCTGTCTTTTTTATCGAACAGCCTGAAAAGATAAATCCCTGCGCCAAGCATCACAAAATCTCTGACAAGCAACCAAACTGAAGGCCAGATTCCTTTGGTGTCCCCCAAAGAAAAACATCCGCAGTCAAATTCATGGCCCCGTATCAGATTAAAACTGATCAAAACAATAAAGCCCACAAGCATGGCATTGATTAATAAAAGCCCCGAACGTTTAAGCAGACCGGTTAGCAGGGTAATACCGCAGACAAGCTCCACAAAAGGCATAACAATGGCTAACACATTTATAATCTGGTGGGGAAAGACGGCATAGCCGTATAAAATTGTGGCAAATTGATCCGGTGACACGATTTTGTGCCAGGAGGCAAAAATAAAGGTGCATCCCAGAAACAGACGCAGTGCCCATGCAATTAAGCCTGCTTGCCGTCCCAAATCCATAAAAGAGAGGTTAGCACGATTTTTAAATTTCAATTTGTAACGAAATAGATTGCTCATGGGTCAGTTCCTTGGGCCGCCACATCAAATCCCATTTCCTCCCATTCAGCAAACCCACCGGCATACACGGCCACATGGGTAAAGCCCATTTCAACCAAACGGGTGGCAAATGTATGGGAATCATGGCAGGTCACACCTGCACAATACACAAGGATCTCATCTTCGGGGGTTATTTTTGACAACAGCCTTTTTTTCTCTGCCTCAAAATCTTCCAAGGGGAAATTAAATGCCCCAGGAATATGTCCCAGGTCATAAATTTCAGGCCAGCGGACATCAAGCACGATAACTGTCCCGGATGCCACCAGTCGTTTAACTTTGAGGGGATTGTTGATCTGCATAACATCAACGGCATGAGCCTTATTTGCCCCAGCCATGACCACGCCCTGATTCGGATTCCACTGGCCTCTGAGGGCAATACCCTTGGGGGAAAGCGCATTAATGCCAAGGCTTAGCATGACACAGAGACTTAAAAGAAAAAAACTCCCTATAATATCTTGTTTAAGAATCATAACCGAGCTTTAATGGTTTTGAATATGTCCACCCGTTTCTGCATGACAACAAGCCGAAGCCACACTTCTAGCATCTGGGCCATCTTGGCTTCTTTGGTGCTGTCTTGAACCTGATCAGACGGTAAAATATCCTGGCCTGGTTCTTTTAAGCTTTTTTGGGCACCTGCAGTTTGCTTTTGTGCTTCAAGGCGGGAAATGGCGTCGAGGGCATGCTCGGCATCAGGATTCTGGCTTGTATCAATCGCCTTGTAAATTTCAAGGGCATCCTCTATATATCCCTGTTTCTCGTACAGGCGAGCCAGGGCTAAGCTTCCAAAATTACGGGTCATTTTTTAGCTCCTTGATTTTTGGATTTCTCTTTGAACACCAATTCATCCTGGGCAGCCATTTCATGCTCATGTTTGGCCAGATGCTTAATATATTCAATATCGGTTTTAAGTTTCAGTATCTCTTTTTCCAATTTTGAATTTTGATTGGCAGCAATGGCCGCCTGGGCTTCAAGCTGCTCTTGTCTGAACTTAAGCCGACTATAGTCCATGACCCCTTTTGTGGAAAAGAAAAACATAAACAAAAGGATAACCGCCCCTCCCATAGTCAGGTAAAGGCATATTTTTTCCATACGAGTCATTTTATTTAAAAAAAATCCTTGTGAGCATTGCCATTTCCGGATTCGATGTGAGGCGGGCACCCGCCAGGTAGCAACCGGCCCCGATACTGATGCTGATAAAAAGGCCTACTGCCTGAATCATTTTTGAACAGTCAGTCCAAAACCCCCATATCCATCGAACCAGGAAAAACATTATAACAGACATGAAAACCGCTCTGCAAGCGCAAACCAGTACCGCCCTGCCCCGAAGCCCGAAAGGCCCGGATGCGGCGAGAAAAACAAATCCGGCCACAGCGGAAACAGATACGGCCAAACTAAGTCCGGTCACCCCCATGCGTTGCACAAAAAAATGGCACAGCAAAAAGTTACATACAATGGACACAACGCCTGCCATAAAAGGTTGCCGGATATTGGACAACGCATAGTGAAACGCCACAAAAAGCCGGGTGCCGGCGACAGCCCAGAGCCCAAGAATCATAAAAACAAGACACTGCCCGGTCTGATTCACTGCTGTCATATCAAAGGCCCCCCTGCCGAACAGTAACAAAACAATGGGGCGGTTTAAGGCGATGATGCCGACTGTTGCAGGAATAATTAAAAAAAAGACCATGCGTACACCGGCATCAAACAAAAGGCTAAAATCCCGAATTTCCTGTGTGTGGTCAAAAAGTTCAAATCCGGCCATCCCCTCGGAGGTTTTCCCGGTTTCGAGACAATGCGTACCGGCCATTGCAGACAACATAGGCAATAAAACCGTGGCAACGGGAGAGGCTACCAAGGCCAAAGGGAATTGAACCAGGCGTTCGGCATAATTAAGATAAGAAACCGCACCCGGATCAAGCGTTGAGGCGGTAAGTCCTGCCACCATCAGATTAATCTGGAAAGCCGCGGCCCCGATCATGGAAGGGACAAGAACAATAAATGCTTTTTTTACATGGGGGTGCACCCGGACAAAGGCTTTGAAATCAAACAGGCCAAGCTTTACAAGGCTTGGAAGTTGAAAGGCAAGCTGAACAATACCGCCGCCGGTTACCCCAATGGCCAGAACTGCGATTTTTGGCGAAAACCGATTGGAAAAGAGCACAGCGGCCGTGATAATACAAAGATTGAGCAAAATTGGCGTGGCTGCAGGCACATGAAAATTTCCCCTTGCATGGAGCACACTCATGGACAGAGCCACAAAAAAAATAATGAACATATAGGGCGTCATTATCCTGAACAGCAGACAGGACAATGTATGGGAATAGGAACCTGCACCATACCCCGGGGCAAAAGAGTCTATTAAAAAAGGCGCAAAATAAATTCCTAAACCCACCAGTACGGCCCCTGCAATGGATATAAAAAACAGGGCATTTAAAAACATGGCTGCGACTTGGTCTTTTTTATTTTGGGCAAACTGTTCTGCAAACAATGGGATGAAAGAGATACTTAGAATACCGTCGGACATCATTTTCCGAATCAAATCAAAAGGCCTGAATGCAATAAAAAAAGCGTCGGAAACCGTACCTGCGCCAAATATAAATGCAATGACCGCATCCCTTATCATGCCAAGTATTCTTGAAATCAGCGTAATCGAACTGATAGATGCCGCTTTTTTAATAAAGTGGGTCACAGGTTTTCCTTGACATATTTATCTGTTTTATATATTTTACCGAATTTGATATAAGTTTTATTAATTATTTTTAATTCTCTATTTTATGAAGGAGCTAGACCAAGTTGGCGAACCATAAATCAGCAAAAAAACGCGCAAAACAAAATCAGGTCAGACGGATGAGAAACAAATCCGTAAAAACCTCCCTTAAAACCCTTGAAAAGAAACTTCGTACAGCTAAAGAAGCTGGTGAAAATACCGAGGAACTGATGAAACAAACCCAGTCAGCCATTCACAAGGCGGCGAAAAAAGGTGTTGTTCACAAAAAAATGGCGTCAAGGAAGATCTCAAGACTGTTCAAATTTGCGAACGCATAAGTTGCGCGCTTTTTGCACCATTTAAGCTCAGCCGGTCCAGACTATAAACCGGCGTCTATCCTTATATAAGGAACAGGCGCCGGTCTGTTTTGATATATTTAAAAATCGTTTATCATCTGACTGACCAGGCGTTCGGCCACACGTTCAGCAATGAGGTCAACCGCCTCCCGTTTATTGGCCTCGTCATCCACGGTACTGCTCGATACTTCATAAGATTCCGTGGCTGAAAAATTCTTCACTGACCAGAGAATATTTCCTCCCGTCCCGGTCAAAACCACATTTATCTTAGCATTCACCTGCCTTTCCGTAACGTCTTCCGAAGAAGATCTAGACAATGTTGAAAAGGTTATGGATTGAACGGTACCGGATATGTTGCGGGTGGCATTGCCGTCACCCACAACAATAGTATCAGTCTTTGCGGTAATTTCCCGAATCATTTCATTGGTAAAAGATATCCCGGCCCTGGATTCGGTGCTCTTGTTTTCAAATATAGCCACAGACACCCGGGTGACATCATTATTAATGAAACCTCCGCCGGCCAGCCGGTATCCACACCCCGGACCAATCATCAAAATTGAAATAATCATCAGCCATGTAATACATTTTTTCATAAATCACACCACAATATTAACAAGGGTCTGTTTTTTACGAATCACAATGATTTTACGAATCTCTTTTCCGTCAATGTACTTGACAATCCTTGAATCCCCAAGGGCGGCAGATTTAATATCGTCTTCACCTGCATCAGTACCCATGGAAAATTTTGCCCGCAATTTCCCGTTCACCTGAACCACAACAAGCACTTCGTCGGTCTGCATGGAATCTTTTCTGTATTCAGGCCAAGGCTGTTCAAGAATAGAACCCTTGCCCCCCATCTGGGCAAATAACTCCTCGCAAAAGTGGGGAAGAATGGGGCTGAGCAAGAGCAGTACATTTTCAAGACAGGCCCAAAACACGGATTTGAGTTCATCATCGGCCTTTTCAATCTTAACAGTGTACATGGCATTGACCAACTCCATGACAGCGGCAATAGCCGTATTGAAATGAAAATTGGTTTCAATATCTGCGGTCACCTTCTGAATCGTCTGATTGGCCTTGATATACAGTTGCCTTGCCTGCTCTCCCTTAAGTGAAGCCGCCGACCCCTTGTACGCATCAATACCCTGGATGGTTTCCATGCAGGTCAACGCCAGACGCCAGACACGGTTGACAAAACGGTTACTGCCTTCAACACCGTCTTCACTCCACTCCAGATCCCTTTCAGGGGGGGCGGCAAACAGACAGAACAGCCGAGTCACATCAGCGCCGTATTTTTCCAGAAGCTCATTGGGATTGACCACGTTTTTCTTGGATTTGGACATCTTGATCACACGCCCGACATCCACATCCTTTCCGCACATGGTACAGACAAAATCTCCATCCTTTTTCTCACCCTGCTCCGGAAACAAGAACCCATGCTCGGGACAGGTCATGGTCTCCTTGCACACCATACCCTGGGTCAATAGACGGGTGAACGGTTCCTTAAAAGGGACAAGTCCCAGGGTATTGAGAACCCGCAAAAAATACCGGGAATAAAGAAGATGCAGCACGGCATGCTCCACACCACCGATATACTGATCCACGGGCATCCAGTACTCCACCGCTTTAGGATCAAACATACCCTTGTCATACCGGGGGGAACAATAGCGCAGATAATACCAGGAAGACTCAACAAAGGTATCCATGGTATCGGTGTCTCTTTTGGCATCCTCCCTGCCGCAGGTTGGGCAGGTGGTCTTGGCAAAATAATCCAGGGTCGGCAAAGGAGACTGCCCCTTATCCAGCAGATTTGCATCTTCGGGCAGGGTAATGGGCAGATCGGTTTCCGGTACCGGTACCACCCCGCATGAGGGACAGTGGATCACCGGAATGGGAGTACCCCAGTACCGCTGGCGGGAAATCCCCCAGTCACGCAGACGGAAAGAGACCGCGCGCTTGCCAATGCCTGATTCTTCAAGCCAGTCCGCCATTTTTTCAATGGCCTCTTTGCTGTCCATGCCGTTAAATTGCCCGGAGTTGGTCATAACGCCGCGACCGGTATAGGCCTCGGTCATGGTTTCACCGTCAAGCTCCTCCCCTTCCGGCTGCACCACCACCCGAATTTCAAGCCCGTATTTTCGGGCAAAATCAAAGTCCCGCTGATCCCCGGAAGGCACGGACATAATGGCACCTGTGCCATAGCCCATTAGAACGAAATTGGCCGTATAGACAGGAATCTTGTCACCGGTGGCCGGATTGATACAATAGGCGCCGGTAAAGACCCCTTCTTTTTCGTATTGTTCAATACCTTCGGCAGAGCGCTCCTGCCTGGACACCTTTGCTACAAACTCGGAGACAACCGTCTCCTGGTCCGTGCCCTTGGACAGGGTTTCCACCAGAGAATGTTCAGGTGCCAGACACATGAAGGTGGCGCCGAAGATGGTGTCAGGACGGGTGGTGAACACATTGATCACCTCATCACTGCCGTCCACCTTAAAGTCCAGTTGAGCGCCCACACTTTTACCGATCCAGTTTTTCTGCATGGTGGTGACATTGTCCGGCCAGCCGGGAAGCTGATCACAATGAACCAGAAGGTCTTCGGAATAGTCTGTTATTTTGAAAAACCACTGCCACAACTTTTTTTGCTGAACCACCTGGGAGCACCGCCAGCATGCGCCCTGCTCCACCTGCTCATTGGCCAGCACCGTCTGGCATTTTTCACACCAGTTCACATAGGATTCCTTGCGGTAGGCCATGCCCTTTTCAAGCATTTTTAAAAACAACCATTGTTCCCAGCGGTAGTATTCCGGCCGACAGGTAGCAATTTCCCTGTCCCAGTCATATGAAAACCCCATTTTTTTAAGCTGGGCCCGCATGGATCGGATATTGTCATAGGTCCAGGCAGCCGGATGGGTATTGTTGTCAATGGCTGCATTCTCTGCGGGCATGCCAAAGGCATCCCATCCCATGGGATGAATGACATTAAAGCCTCTCATGCGCTTGTAACGGACCACCACATCTCCGATGGTATAATTGCGCACATGTCCCATATGAATCTTTCCCGAGGGATAGGGAAACATTTCAAGCAGGTAATATTTTTCCCTGGACGAATCTTCTTCTACTTTGAAAAGCTGGGTATTTTTCCAGTATTCCTGCCATTTGGGCTCGACCTGGGAAGGGATGTACCGTTCCTCCATTATCTTAATTCCTTTCGAAAAACATCTATATTTATAGTTGAACCTTTTTAGATGCCATAAGACAGACTAAATAGCAAAGGTATTTATGGCAAAAACTTTAAATTTTTTGTAAACCCTATCTATTGAGCATGGGTATTGATAGACCAAACCAACCCTTGGCTGTTATAATGAATTTTAGATGAAAGTCTCAATGAGTTGTCAAACGACTTTCATACTATGTTGTTAATTGAGCCTCGGTATTGATAGATCAAGTCAACCCATGGCAGTTTTTAAACTAATAGCCTGTTTAAAAATTAGGGGATCGAAGCGAAATATCATGAGAATGAGAACCAATTTTCTCAAATTTTTTGTTCATAGCCGGACTATTGGCCGAAAATTTGAGGAGATTGGGGCCATTCTCATGTGATTGCAGCCGATTCATCTATTTTTAAACAGGCTCTAAAACCAAAGTTAAAGGCCTAACGTGACCGATATACCATATACCTCTGAAGATGTTATGATGCTGGCCGCATATATTCTATTAGCGCTGGTGTGTTCGTTCCTTTGCTCCGTTGCCGAGGCGGTGTTATTAAGTATCACGCCTTCTTACATCGAGGGATTGGAGAAACGCAACCCAAAGCATGCAACACGTCTGCGCAAGCTGAAAAACGACAAGGTAGATCAGTCCCTTTCCGCCATTTTGACCTTGAACACCATTGCCCATACAGTGGGCGCCATCGGCGCAGGCGCCAAAGCCACCGTGGTATTCGGCAACGCCTGGTTCGGTCTGTTTTCAGCGATCATGACACTGATGATTCTCTTTATTTCCGAGATTATCCCCAAAACCATCGGAGCGGTTTACTGGTCCATCCTTGAGGCTCCAACCGCGCGGTTTGTTCAATCACTGATCGTGATCCTCTATCCTGTGGTCTGGATTTCCGAAAAACTGACAGCCTTTATTTCCCGTAGGGAGATTGTCAACAACTCCAGCAGAGATGAGCTGATCGCCATGGCCTCCCTGGGGGTCAAAACCGGACAGCTTCACAGTAAAGAGTCGAGAATCATCGAAAACCTCCTTCGATTCGAAACACTTAAACCATCAGATATCATGACCCCGAGAACCGTTATTTTTGCGCTGCCCGAAGATATGAAAATCAGAGACGCCTGGCCCATCATCAGCCGAAAACCTTTTTCACGAATTCCCCTTTATACACATAGCGTGGACAGCATCACCGGATTTATTCTCAAGGATGACGTATTGATCCACTCGACACAGGATTGTGCAGCCCCCGAAAACCAAGACCAAGACGAAAACGATGAACTCTCAATACCGGTATCTGCAGAATATCTCCGGAACGGCAATCCACTATTGTCAACCGGAGAAGCGCTTAACGTTTTAAAACGTGAGATACTCACTGTCCCGGAATCCATATCCGTGACGTCTCTTTTTGAACAATCTTTAAAGAATCGCCACCATATTACCGTTATCGTTAATGAGCATGGTGGCACCGAAGGCCTGGTGACCCTTGAAGATTTAATCGAAAGCATTATCGGCATGGAGATTGTTGATGAGACCGACCGCGTAGAAGACATGCGCATCCTGGCTAGGAAACGATGGGTCAAGCGTGCCAAAAAAATGGGGATCAAAGACTCTTCGATTTAAACCGAAATGCTGCATGCTTCGTTTTGAGTTCCGCCAGACTTGCAACACCTTACATGCAATTATCCAGGCAAAATCAGATATTTATCTTGACCACATATAACTGAGATGATATAGGGAGTGGTTTTATTGTCCTAAGCTGGACAATAAGCGTAACTGTTTTATCCTTGCTCCGGGTTCATATAATAAGGTTGATCCGGGGCTTTATATCCACAAGGAGGAAAAATGAGGAAGTACGAAACCGTATTCATTTCTGATCCGGACATGTCGGATCAGGCCCGTGAAGAGCTGCTCGAAAGAGTCAAAAGCATCATTGACAAAGAAAAGGGTATTCTTCTGAACGTTGATAACTGGGGCTTAAAAAAATTGTCCTATGAAATCAAAAAGAAACTGCGCGGGTACTATGTTTGCTTGACTTACGGCGCAACCGGAGCGCTTGTTACAGAGCTTGAAAGAAATTTTCGCTTAAGTGATCTTATCATGAAGTTCATGACCATCCTTATAACGGAACACGTCACCGAAGAGTCTCTTAGACAAGAAGCTGAAGAGGCCAAAGAAGCTGAAGAAGCTGCAGCCCAGCAAGCTGAAGAATCAGCCACAAAAGAAGAAGCTGCATCCAAGGAAGCTGAAAAAGAGAAAGATCAAGGGGACGCGGAAGAAACAAGTGATAAGGCTGAAGAGAATGCAGATGATCAGGATGATGCGCAAGAGGCCGAATCTGAAAAGACATCTGAACCTGCCGAAGAATCCAAGGAATAATTCAAGCACAAAGGAGATCAAGTATGTATAAAGGTCAGAGAGGCGGCGGAAAAAACAGATTCTATCAGCGCCGGAAAATCTGCAGGTTCTGTGTGGACAGCTCCATGGAACTTAACTACAAAAATCCCAAAGCACTCAAGCAGTTCATTACTGAACGGGGCAAAATCATTCCCCGCCGCATCACAGGGACCTGTGCCAAACACCAGCGCAAGCTGACAGTGGCCATCAAACAGGCCCGGCAGATTGCACTTCTGCCCTTTGTGGGTCGCCCCTTAAATTAAAACAAAAAAGATTTTCACAGGTTTCTGGGATATGTCGTTATCCATCACACACCCGGTTTTCATCAGGGAAACTTTGACAGGCATTATTTTCTGTCTGTTGATTTATGGTGTGGTGTTTGCAGCTCCCCTGCTTGGTGTGTTTGTTCTTCTGTTTCTGCCCCTGCCGGTGCTTTTTTACCGTCTTAAGCTTGGCAGAAACAGCGGGCTGCTGATTGCTGCAGTAAGTTTTTTTATACTCATTCTCATGGCCAAAGGCTTTGCCTTTGACATACTTTACTTTGGGCTGCTTCTGGCAACCGGTATGGTGTTGGGCGAATGCCTTGAACGGCATATGAGTATCCAAAAAACCATTGGAATGACCACTCTAATAGCGGCAGTCGCTGTCTTTTTAGCGCTGATGGTATATACCGTCAGCCAGGGACGGACATTATCCGCCATAATGACGGATTACATAAATCAGTCTTTAAGTATTGCGAAACAGCTCTCTCCTGAAATCGGAATGGATCAGGACATGACCCAAAAGCTGATATCATCAATGATGATTGTCATGCCGGGCATGTTCATGATTTCTTTTATAACAACCCTGTGGTTGAACATCCTGATTATCAGAAAGCTTTTAAAATACAAGGGCGTCACCATCAAAAGCATTGAACAGTTAAATCGATATAAAGCGCCGGACATGTTAGTCTGGTTATTTATCGGTTGTGCAATGGCTTTAATGATTCCCGCAGGTCCCGTGAAAATCTTTGGCATCAACTGCCTGATTGTTTTAATGCTTGTCTATTTTTTTCAAGGAATTGCAGTTGTCTCCTTTTTTTTTCAGCAAAAAAACACCCCCATGGCTCTGAGAAGCTTTTGCTATTTTCTCATTGCCGTACAGGTGTATGTTTTAATCCTTGTCATTGGTCTTGGTTTTTTTGACAACTGGATTGATTTCAGGAAACTTTCTGCATCACGAAAATAAAATATATGCCGGACCGTAAAACTGCGGCCGGATTGGAGGTTTACAATGAAAGTAATATTAAAGGAAACCATCGATACCTTGGGTATCGCTGGTACCGAGTGCAAGGTGGCGGAAGGCTATGGACGCAATTATCTGCTGCCCCAGGGCAAAGCGGTTCTTGCCACCCCTGCCAATCGCAAGGTTATGGAGCAGGCCCGGGCTAAACTTGAACTTCAGATTGCCAAAGAAAAAAAGATTGCCGAAGAGATGGCAGCAAAAGTCAAAGAAATTGCGATCACAATCAAGGCCAAGGTCCGCGAAGAAATTCATCTTTACGGTTCTGTAACCTCCCATGACATCAAAGATGCTCTGGATGCACAGAATGTTGAAGTTGAACGCCGCGCCATTCTGCTTGCAGAACCTATCAAGGAGACCGGTGAATACAAGGTACCCATCCGTTTATATAAGGATGTTGAACCGGAAATCACGGTGACGGTTACAGCAGAAGACAAACAGGAAAGATAGTTCCGACATACGCCTCAGCCCTTTGGAATCCAAAGGGCTGCAGGTGTTTTTAAAGGTCATTGATGGCAAAAAAAGAATCCGTTAAATCAGATCACCTGCTTAACCGCACCCCGCCCCATGATACAGACGCAGAAGCCTCACTTCTGTCCGCCATCTTTATCAATAATGACAGCCTGTTTGATATTATTGAAATCCTCAAACCCGATGATTTCTACAAAGGGGCACATAAAAAGATCTTCAGGGCCATCACAGAACTTTCCAGAAAAGAGGAACCTGCTGACCTTGTGACCGTTGCCAATCACCTTAATGAAAAAGATGAGTTGGAAGGGGTTGGCGGACCTGCTTTCCTTGCTGCAATTTCCGATGCAGCACCGGTGGCGGTCAATGCCGTGCATTATGCCAGGATCATTCGTGGAAAAGCCACGCTGCGGGAGCTTATCAATGCATGCTCTGGAACCATTGAGCGCTGTCTTGAAGACAAAGGTGATTTTAAAGACATACTTGATGAGTCCCAGGCATCAGTCCTAAAAATTGCCGACCGTCAGTCCGGCAGTCCTTTTCAGCCTCTATCAGAACTCATCAATCTGAACATTGACCAGTTAGAAGAGCTGCAGGGCAAGGAAGGCGGACTTGCAGGGGTTTCAACCGGATATCCAAGGCTTGACAGAATCACATCCGGGCTACAGCCTTCGGACCTTATTATCCTGGCTGCCCGTCCCTCCATGGGAAAAACCGCCCTTGCCCTTAACATTGCCAGAAATGTCGCGTTTCACTACCGAAAACCCGTGGCGGTATTTTCCCTTGAAATGTCCAAAGAACAGTTATCCATGAGGCTGTTAACATCCGAAGCACGGGTGGATGCCAACCGGCTGCGCAGTGGGGTATTCAGCCCCGAAGACTGGCAGAATTTTACGGATGCTGCAGGCGTTCTCAATGAGATTCCCATTTTCATTGATGATACGGCGTCCATATCGGTTATGGACCTTCGGGCCAAAGCCAGAAAATTATTCCAGATAAATAAAGACATAGGCCTTGTGGTCATTGATTACCTGCAGTTAATGAAATCATCCATCCGCTCAGATCGAAGAGATCTTGAGATTGCCGATATTTCAAGGGCTTTAAAATCCCTTGCCAAAGAACTTAAGGTTCCGGTTCTCGCATTATCCCAGCTTAATCGTGCACTTGAACAACGCTCGGACAAACGGCCCATGATGTCTGATTTACGCGAATCAGGCGCCATTGAACAGGATGCGGATATTATCTCCTTTATTTACCGGGACGAGGTCTACAATAAAGAACCGGACAATCCCAAAAAAGGAACAGCAGAGATCATTGTTGCCAAAAATCGTAACGGAAGCATTGGTACCGCACACATGGTATTCAACGGCCAGTACACCCGGTTTGAGGAACTGGCACCCGAAGCCTATCAGGGATTTAAATGAAACGCATTGCTTACGGCACCCTTGACGGGCTGAACAAAGCCCAGATCAACCGGATTGAAAATCTTTACAACATCAAATCACCCCCGGAATATATCCTTTCCCGGCAGGCCGCCATCGAAATGGTTGCCATCAGCCGGGATATTCGCCGCCAGATCGGCCTTCTTCTGGATCGAAACGGAAAAGTCATCTGTGTCATTGCAGGAGAACCCCACCGCATCGTTATCCCCGTGACACCGGATTTTCAGCCCGGCCCGGGACGACTTAAGGGGCTGCGCTGCATCCATACACATCTATCCCACGAGGCCTTGACACGGGATGATCTCACCGACCTTGCCCTTTTGCGCCTGGATTACATCACCGCCATCTGTCTGAATGCCGATGGAACCCCTGGCACTGTGTACTCCGCGCACATATTGCCCGATCCCAAAGCAGATCCATACAGGATACTTCCCGGCTCATCCCTTGACCATCTTGAGACAGGCTGCCAGGCTCAAATTTTTGAACTTGAATCCGAACTTTCCCGGCACAACCGCCGGCACAACCCGGAAACCGGGCGGGAAAATGCTTTTTTGATCAATACGGCAACCCAAGATGTCAGTTCTGCATACGTCTCTATGGATGAGCTCAAGGAATTGTGCAAAACAAGCCGTATCAACGTGGTGGGCACAGCCATCCAGCAAAGAAAAAAGATTGACCCTAAATTTGTAGTGGGCAAAGGCAAATTATCAGAACTGATTATCAAGGCCATCCAGAATTATGCCACAATGCTTGTCTTTGACCGGGAACTGAGCCCTTCCCAAATACGCTCCATCACCGATTTTGTGGAAATGAAGGTCATTGACCGTACCCAACTTATTCTGGATATTTTTGCCAAACAGGCCAAGTCCAGTGAAGGTAAATTCCAGGTGGAACTGGCCCAGCTTGAATATATGCTGCCCCGCCTGATCACGAAAAACACCGCCATGTCCAGGCTGACAGGGGGAATTGGCGGCAGGGGCCCTGGAGAAACCAAATTAGAGGTGAACCGCCGTCGTGCACGGGAGCGTATCACCCGGCTGAAAAAAGAAATTAAAAAAATCCGCAAACAGCGCACCCAGCAGAAAGCAAGGCGAAATAGAAGGGGGCTGCCAGTCATTTCCATTGTAGGATATACCAATGCCGGCAAATCAACACTACTCAACACCCTGACCCAAAGCAGCATTGTTGCCGCAAACCGACTGTTTGCCACCCTGGACCCCTCCTCACGAAGGCTGAGATTTCCCCGGGATAAAGAAGTGATCATCACAGATACCGTAGGCTTTATCCAGAACCTGCCCAAGGAGCTTTTAGAAGCATTTCACGCAACCTTGGAGGAACTTGAGCAGGCAGATGTTATTCTTCATGTCATTGACATTTCAAACCCCAGGTACATGCAGCAAAAAGAAACCGTGGACCAGTTGCTGAAATCGTTGAATCTGAATAAAATTCCCACACTGTATGTATTCAATAAAATGGACCTGGCCGATTTGGACAATTTTGATTCACCCTGGCTGTTAAACCAGGGAATTGTGATTTCAGCACAAAAAAAAGCAACGCTTACCACTTTGGTGGAAAAACTCGAAGCCATGGTATAAGGCTCATGATCAATTTTCGCAAAAACCCGGGTTGAAAAAAAGAGACGGATACTTTAACATATTTAAGACATTTAAGATAAAAACCACTTGCCTTGGAATTTCATATGGAAATACGATTAGACCGGTTAATGGAAGAAGAGAATATCAAAGAAGACTCAATGGACGTTCCGGACTGCTTTGGGGAATTTGATAAAAACAGCAAGCTCTGTTTTGATTATTGCGCGATATCCATAAAATGCTGCGTTATGCAGTCCCGTCATCCCAAAATTGATATTTTGGAAAAACTTTTAATCTACAATGATTACGCCGTAAAACCCAACTGATTATTTGGGTTGCTTACTTTTTATTGATATTAGAAAATGTTTAGTTTTTAATCTGTATACTGCGTCGGTCATATGACCGGCGTTATAGTCTTAAATTAAAGGAGGAATAATGAAAAAATTGTTAATTATCATGATGAGCATTCTTTTTATACCAATTTGTTCAGTAGCATTCTCAGCGGATTGTAGCGACTGTCGATGTGGTTATGTTACGTATAGTGATGGAAGTTGTGCATGTAAACAATGCCCTCCGCCGAAACTCAATTCTGGCAATTCTTATGGACGTGGGCAAACAGATACTCCGAATGATCATATTAACCATGGTAGTAGAACCAGCCGACAATAGACTCAATACAGTTTCCTTAACAGAATTTTACCCTCGCTTACTGCTGCCAATCTTTTCACAAATAGCGGGGGATATTCTGTCTGATAAATTCATCATTTGAGATTATGGGAACAGCATTGTGAGTATAGTAGGAAGGGCATTTTTCATTTGATGAATCGGCTGCCTGCAATCTCATGAGAACGGCCCCTAATTTTTAAACAGGCTCTTAAAACCTACCTGCGTCAAGCTTTTTGGTCAGATATGTAACCTGCTCATAACGTTGACCTTTTTGCTTCATTTCCTTTTCAACCGCATTGACGGAATAGATGGCTGTTGCATGGTAACGTTTAAAACTTGCGCCAATAGTCTTTATGGGCTGGTCGGTATACTTCTTTGATAGGAACATGGCCACCTGGCGGGGCTTGACAATGCGGTGTTTCCTGGATTTAGAGATAAGCTCCTGTTCGGAAACATCAAACGCGTCACAGACCAGTTTTTTTATCAGATCAATGGTTATGCCTTTTCGCGTCCCACTCATTTTTTCAAGCACACGCCTGGCAAGTTCAACGTCAATATTCCGCTTCATCAGCTGCCCCCTGGTAACAACGCTTAAAAGCGCACTTTCAAGCTGCCGGACATCATTACACGCTTCCTGGGCAATATATTCGGTTACAGGTCTGGGCAAAACACACTGAATGGCCTTGGATTTCTTATTTAGAATCTTCACCCGGGTGCCAAAATCAGGTGCTTTAATCTCCGTGACGACCCCCATGTTAAGTCTAGATTTCAGATTTTCATTTAATTTAGGGATCTCATCAGGCCGGTCGCATCCTGAAAAAATAATTTTTTTATCGGCATCAATCAGATAGTCCAGGGTCATGGCAAGCTCTTTTTGGGTCGCGGACTTTCCGGTCAGAAAATGAACATCTTCCAGGATCAGCACATCACATTTAAGGCGGTATTTTTCCTTAAACTGGTCAATACTATTATTTCTCAAGGCATAGATCATTTCATTGGTGAAATCTTCGGCTGTGACATAAAAGACTCGCTGGCCCCCATCGTGCTCCAGCATATGGTGGCCTACGGCCTGGGACAAATGGCTTTTACCAAGACCTGTCTTACCTAAAAGAAAAAGCACGCCGGTCCCGTTAAGCTTCCCCTGGGCCAGATATAAAGAGGCCGTATATGCAAAACTGGAATTATCCCCCACAACAAAATCATCAAATGTAAAATTCTTTTTAAGCATGCGCCCGCAATTAAATGCCGGTGTCATGCCGGGTAGCTGTGGATGAAATTCTGCCGGCAGACTGTCAGCTACCGGGATGACAGGCAGCACGCCGGTTATTTTTTGTGCCCGACCTTTTTGGGTCCGGCCGGAATCTAATTTTATTTGACCTGATTTTAATTTTTTTTTGCCTACCTTGAATTCAACATGGACCTTATGGCCCAACCGCAAAAAACCGTCTTCAAAATACCCCATATAGTTCTCTTTGAGCCGTTTGACATAGAAGTCATTGGGCACTGACAGAATAATAGTTTCAGCATTGTGAGCGGACAACATCACGGGTTCAATCCACATTCGGTAACAATGGTCTGGAACTAATTCTTTAATATGTGATTTGACTTCTTTTAAAAACGAATCCATTGGGCAATACACAGCCTTCCAAACAATACAAAGCAAAGCCGCTAATATAAAGCAAAGCGGCTAATAATAGGTTTGACATTAACAGGGGTTATAGTGATTGTAGTAGTTAGTTCTGGGGTTTTATGTGAATCTGATTGATTGGTCAAATGGAATAAAGATAGTTAGGTCTCAGTTAGAACAATGTGTGGTATATTTTTTCAACAGCTTGTTTTTATAACATATTTTCTGTGGAACAAACGAAATGCGTTCTGATTCCAATAGGTTCGACAAATCCCTATTTTCAAAAGGTATTTTTTAAAAAATTAAATATTCGCAAAGAATGTAAAAAAAATTTTCTTCGATTTTTACCGATTTCCTTTGAATTTCTTCAAATTAACCAAAAGTTTAAAAAAACCGAACAACCCTAAAATTTATAAGGGTTTCACAAATTCGTCCCTAAATTGTATTTACACCCTGTTTAGTCAATAGTATATTTTTAAAATTTAACATATAAATGAAAGTAATATCTAATTATGAATACCCAATCTGACCGGCCTGTTCTTGGCATAACCATGGGAGATCCGGCAGGTATCGGCCCTGAAATAATAATTAAAAGCCTTGCTGACCCTGAAATTATGAACTTGTGTACCCCCGTTGTTTTAGGAGACATCGAAATACTTAGAAAGGCAGACCCCAATTCGAGTGTAATTCAAAAGTTAGTTGTTGCAGACGAATTAAAATGCGATTTATCTAATTTTCCCAAGGGGTTTCTGGTTTGCCTTTCCAGCCTGGACCCGGATGTCACTGAACTTGGGTACCCGACCCCGGATACTGGAAGCGCCATGGAAACCTATATCAATGCGGGGGTGGACCTTGCCCTGTCCGGTGCCATTGATGCCCTGGTCACAGGCCCCATTACCAAAACAGGCCTGAAACTGGCCGGATCATCCTTTCATGGTCATACCGAGTTGATTGCACATAAAACAGGCACGGATAATTTTGCGATGATGATGGCAGGTCCCCGCCTAAAAGTGATTTTAACGACCATTCACATCCCCTTATCCCAGGTACCTGGACGGCTAAGCAGCCGGGAGATAACAAGAATTATAAATCTCACCCGGGACACCCTGATCACAAGATTCGGCATCAAGCACCCCAGACTTGCAGTGGCAGGTCTGAATCCCCATGCAGGCGAACAGGGCATGTTCGGTAATGAAGAAGCGGATATCATTTTGCCGGCAGTAATAGAGGCACAGGAAAAAGGGCTCGATATTACAGGTCCGTACCCGCCGGATACCGTTTTTTTCCACGCTGTTGAGGGTCGATTCGACGCCGTAATCTGCATGTACCATGACCAGGGACTGATCCCTTTCAAGCTTGTGCATTTCAGGGATGGGGTGAACACCACCATCGGGCTTCCCATTATACGCACATCCGTGGACCACGGTACCGCCTATGACATTGCCTGGACAGGGAAAGCAGACCCCACAAGCATGAAAGAGGCCATTAAAATGGCGGCTGTCCAAGCGGTTAACCAAAAAAAACATGGCAATAGTAATGGGAATTGATCACATCATAATTAAAGGTGCCAGAACCCATAACCTAAAAAATATTGATGTCAGCATCCCCAAAAACAGCCTGACCGTGGTCACCGGACTGTCAGGTTCCGGTAAATCCACCCTGGCCTTTGACACCCTGTATGCCGAAGGCCAGAGACGCTACGTTGAATCTTTATCCACCTATGCCCGCCAGTTTTTAGGCCAAATGGACAAACCGGATGTGGATGCCATAGAGGGGTTGTCCCCTGCCATTGCCATTGAACAGAAAACCGCCTCCCACAACCCCAGATCCACGGTGGGAACCGTCACGGAAATCTATGATTACCTGCGCCTGCTTTTTGCCAGGGCCGGCAGGTCATACTGCCATATCTGCGGCAAACCCATTTCATCCGCATCCATTGACCAGATCATACAAAGCATCCTTTTTCCCATGCCTGAAAAAGCGCAGAAAATTATGGTGCTGGCCCCTGTGGTCACAAACAAAAAAGGCGGGCACGAAAAGCTAATCCATCATCTGAAAAAGGAAGGATTTGCCAGGATTAAAATTGACGGGCATGTCTGTTTAATTGAAGACGCACCAGCACTTGATAAAAAAAAAGCACATGCCATAGACGTTGTGGTGGACCGACTGATTTTAAAACAAGGGATTGAACAACGGCTGACTGATTCCGTTGAAACCGCACTATCCCTCGCAGAAGGCCAGGTCATCATAGACAACTTAGACCTAAAAAAACAGACGCTTTTCAGCGAAAAGGCCACCTGCCACACCTGCGGTATCTCTTATCCACAATTTGCCCCCGCAAGTTTTTCATTTAATTCCCCCCAGGGCGCATGTCCCCATTGTGACGGTCTTGGCCATCTGACGGAATTTGATTCGGGAAAAATAGTTCCGAACCACCATCTATCCCTGCGCCAAGGGGCCGTCCTGCCCTGGATCGGGAAGGATTCCGTACGTCATATGGAATTTTTGGACGCGCTGGTGACCCATTATAATGAAGATATCTACACCCCCTTTAAAGACCTTTCCTCAAACTTTCAAAAAGTTATTCTCTTTGGGTCCGGCACCCATAAAATCCCCTTTTATGTTGAACAGGCCGGCAAAAAGATAGTCTATGAAAAACCCTTTGAAGGCATGATTAAACAACTTGCCCGCCGTTTCCGGGATACAAAATCAGCATCCGTCAGACAAGACCTTGGCAAATACATGGGCCATAAAGTCTGCTCTAAGTGTAATGGTTCCCGCCTGACCCCAGGTGCTTCTGCAGTACAGGTGGCAGATACAACCATCCAGCAGATCACGGCCATGTCCGTCAAACAGGCAGTTGATTTTGTAAACAGACTTCATTTGACAGGCAGGGAAAAAGCGGTATCTAAATCCATTCTTGCAGAACTGTCCCAACGGCTTTCCTTTCTTGAAGATGTGGGCCTTGACTATCTAACCCTTGACCGGTCCGCCGCAACGCTTTCGGGCGGAGAGAGCCAGCGTATCCGCCTGGCCACCCAGATCGGTTCAAAACTTTCCGGGGTCCTTTATGTGCTTGATGAACCCAGCATCGGTCTTCACCAGCGGGACAATGCCCGTTTGCTCAGTACGCTGATGCATCTGAAGGGCCTGGGCAATACCGTGCTGGTGGTGGAACATGATGAAGAGACCATGCTGGCCGCAGATTACATTGTTGATGTCGGTCCAAAGGCAGGTGTTAACGGCGGCCAGGTGATGTTCTCAGGCCCGCCCGAAGAATTGGTCAAAGCATCCTGCCTCACCGGGCAGTATCTGTCCGGAAAACGAAAAATACCTGTACCTGAAACCAGACGTACCGGCACCCAAAATTTTTTAACGGTTCAAAAGGCAAGTGAAAACAACCTTAAGGATATTGATGCCTCGTTTCCCTTAGGGTGCTTAACCTGTGTAACAGGGGTATCAGGATCAGGCAAATCAACCCTGGTGCTGTCAACCCTTTACCAGGCCCTTGCGAGCACCATTAACAGATCTGAAAAACCCGTGGGAAAACATGCCGCCATTTCAGGCATGGAATATATCGACAGGGTTATCCATATTGACCAGTCCCCCATCGGCAAAACCCCAAGATCCAATCCAGGCACCTATACTGGGGTTCTCACACAGATAAGAGAGTTGTTTGCACAGATACCTGAGGCAAAGGCCCGGGGCTACAAGGCCGGGCGGTTCAGTTTTAATATAAAGGGCGGCAGATGCGAATCCTGCAAAGGAGACGGCATCGTCAAAATTGAAATGCATTTTCTGCCGGATGTTTATGTGACCTGTGATGTGTGCAAAGGCATGCAATTCAACAAAGAAACCCTTGAAATAAAATTCAAAGGAAAAAACATCGCCCAGGTTCTGGATATGACAGTCAATCAGGCCCTTAATTTTTTTGACAATATATCATCCATTCGGCACACCCTTTCCACGCTGGTGGAAACAGGGTTGGGATATATCAAGCTGGGCCAGGCGGCCACAACACTGTCCGGCGGGGAAGCCCAGCGCATAAAGATTGCCAGGGAACTGTCCAAGAAAAGTACGGGAAAAACCATTTACATTCTGGATGAACCCACCACAGGCCTGCATACCGATGATATCAAAAAGCTATTGGCCGTGCTGGACAAACTTGTGGATGCAGGCAACACAGTGGTGGTTATTGAACACCATCTTGATGTCATTAAATGCGCAGATTATGTCATTGACCTTGGCCCTGAAGGCGGAGACCAGGGTGGGCAGATCATTGCCCAGGGTACCCCGGAACAAGTGGCCTGTGCACCATTGTCCCATACGGGTTTTTACCTAAACCGGGTTTTGGCAAATTAGTGCCTGAACAAAAAACCGTGTTTGGACGAAAATTTGCCCATATGCAAGGTGCAGATGGGTGACTTTTCGTTCAAACACAAATCAACATTCGTCACAATAGTTCTCTACCATACAGGACCCGTCCACCAAGCAGGCAAAAGCGATCTTTTCTGCCTGCCCGCGCCTTTTGGCGGACACCGTTTCAAATTCATCCGGTAAAGATTTTATAATGTGATGTTCAGGCCCGGGAACGGCAGACATTCCCTCCCCTTCCACGTTTCCGGTTTTTCCTGAAATCAGTTCAGCATCCTGGCCATTGGTGACCACCACAAAAGGAATCTGGTAATCAAAGATCAACCGCGACAATGCCAAAGTAGGCAGACGCCGGGTCACAAGGGAACCTGGGGCATAATTGATCATCATGACAGCGCGCTTATTCCTGTAAACCAAAAAATCAGCCTTCACAACCGCACTGCGGTCAGTGGTTCGGAGGGTTATTTCCCGCCCCGTCTCAATATCTGACTTATCAAAGCCCAAATCGTTTACCAGATGACGGGCAATTTGCTGACGATACCGTTCATCATGGGTATCCGTAATGGTTTTGCCACTTAAAAAATCAACAAGCTCACCCATAATCAGATGATGGGAATTTTCACTCATAACGTCCCCTTTAATTTTAATTAAGATATTGACCTTATATGCAGAAAAACATTATGAATGCCATAAAAATTTTATAAAAAGGGTGTATCGGTCATGCTGGATTTTCTTCCCTCCCCGGTTAAGGGGACGCTTTCATTTGTTGGATATTTTGTAAACACGATTTGCTTGACTGTGCCGTTGATTTTAACATCTTTTTTAAAATTTGTTCTACCCTTTAAAGGGGTGATTGTATTACTGGACAAAATCCTTATCTGGATTGCAACCCTGTGGATCAGCATCAACGGCATGAATTGTGACCTGTTCAACAAAATAGACTGGCAGGTGAAAGGGGTGACCCAGTTGAAAAAAAAGGACTGGTATCTTGTCATCTCCAACCACCAGTCCTGGGTGGACATCCTGGTCCTGCAAAAAATTTTCAACCACAAAATTCCCATGCTGAAATTTTTTTTGAAAAAAGAGTTGATCTGGATACCTTTTCTGGGGCTTGCCTGGTGGGCACTGGATTTTCCGTTCATGAAACGGCATTCAAAAAATTTTCTTGAAGCCAACCCCCACCTAAAAGGAAAAGATCTTGAAAGGACACGCAAGGCGTGTGAAAAATTCAAATACACCCCGGTGTCGGTGATGAATTTTGTGGAAGGCACCCGGTTTACCCCGGAAAAACATAAACGCCAAAAATCACCCTTTGATCGGCTCCTTTTGCCTCGGGCAGGCGGTATTGCCTTTGTGCTGGGCTCCATGGGCGAATACCTTCACAATATTGTCAATGTCGCCATTGCCTATCCAGGCGGGGTGCCGACCTTTTGGGATTACATTTCAGGCAAAACAAAAAAAATCATTGTGGATGTGGATGTATTCCCTGTGGGTGAACAGATGATTGGCGATTACTTTAATAATGATGTGTATAAGCAACAATTCTGTGAATGGCTTAATCAAATCTGGCAGGAAAAGGATAAAAAACTGGGTGAGCTGCTTCTTTTAGAATCGGCGGACAGGCCATCGGCCTGGTTAGGGCAATCACATGTAAAAAAATTTAAGAATTAAAGGGGGCTTTGATATACTTGTGTAAAACTCAGAGTAGTGAAGGGTGTTGAAATCCAAAAGGGGTCAAGAGAAAAAACCCCTCCTCATGATGCCTGGTGCACGTTATGAATCGTGACCGCCGTAGAGAGCGGCAAATGTGAATCCAAGATGACTATAAACGCGTTTGATCAGAAAGTCTCAAAACGTTGTTAAATTATTTTCTTGCCTCGTTGTGGGCCCAAGCCTGGTTGTAGATAGACCAGGGACGGCACGCGGCCATTATAGGTATGGGGCTTGAGGCCGCAGAACTTTTTGCATAGAGGGTAAGTGCCTATTACCTGATGCCGAATCATTATCACTTGATGGTCAGGACAAATGTCGTTGATCACATGAAAAGGATTTAATAATATGTCTTTCAATTTTGTACTGCTATTCTCAATGACTGTATTTATTGCTTCAATTATACCAGGACCTAGCATGTTATTGGCTTTAACTCACGGTATGCGTTACGGGGCCAGACGCACTTTGGCATCAGCCATGGGAAATGTGACCGTCACATTGATCCAGGCATCTGTTTCTATTATCGGCCTGGGAACAGTTTTAATTGCTTCTGAAACAATATTTCAACTTATTAAATGGGCGGGAGCGGCATATCTTATCTATATGGGTATAAGCATGCTATGTTCATCAGAAATGTTATTATCACAAAGTGAATTCAGCCATTCCGCCAAACCTAGCTCTTTAAGGAGGATGTACTTGCAAGCTTGCTTTGTTACTGCCGGGAACCCCAAAGCAATTGTATTTTTCACCGCAGTCTTTCCTCAGTTTATTAAGACTGATGCAGCCTATCTGATTCAATCCTGCATACTTTTGGGTACTTGTGCATTTATTGCATTCAGCTGCTTCATGATTTATGCAATAGGCGGCCAGAAAATCGCCTCACTGTTTTCCAAAGCCGCAGTTGGAAAATATATAAAAAAGATTGCTGGTGGTGCTTTTATCGGAGCCGGGATTGGCCTTGCAGTGAGTAATGAATAAGAAACGTTATCCTGTACTTTTGATGAAATAAAGTAGACGAAATTGCGGTCCCAACCCAGGGCGGATTGTCAAAAATCGTCCACCTGCATCTGGTAAACGATTTGGGAATCGTCCCCGTCATCGGGTTTAACGGGCCGCTCCGTAATCCGGACATGACACAGTTCAGTCTCCGGCACAAATGTGCTGTGCAGTCCCATTATGACGGTTCCGGACACGATCTCACCGTCCACAAGCACCCGGGCCTTTCCAGGGGTCTGTTGCGACCAGCGGATCAGATTTCTTTTCTCATCAACCAGATTTTTTTTTGACAGCGCAGGCCCTGAAATCTGCTGGTTCCTTTTTGCCGACTGCTTTACAAGGTCTTTAATTTTTACTGCACACATCTGCATTTTGATTTCCGCAGCCTTTAGATTCTTTCTGAGTCCTGTCAAACCACTATCCAAGGCTTCCCGGTCATCCTGAGGCAGTTCCGACCGGGATTCAATTTCCCGGTATTTAAGCAGAATACGCGCCCTGACACGGTCCAGTTCGATCATCTGTTTTTTTAAACCGGCCGCCTGCCTGCAAATCACATTCTTTTCCTTACCCAAATGATGAATTACTTTTTCTATGCGCTTTGTCCCGGCATTGTTCCGTTCCAATTCCCTGGCAGCAAACGCATCATGCCCGACCCTGATCTTGGAAGGGCCGGCTGCTCCGGAGCCGATGCTGTGGACCATCAGTCCCATTTTAGCAGACACCCGGCTTGAAACCAGCATACCGGAGATAATGGAACAGGCTCCGGAGCATTCAATTTTTGAATCCACAATCTTTTTTTTAACACACACATCCCCCATACAGACAATTTGGCTATTGGTAATGGATTGGGCATACACATTACCCCGGGCGTACACCCGGGCGTTATTGATGCCCCGGGCAATGGTTAAATCTCCGTTGGCCTCTACAATGCCGTTGTCAATGTCCTGTGCGGCAATATCGACACCACACACCCTATCCCCGGATTTTATGCTCCCGGTGACACGGATACGACCGTCAAATTCAACAGGCCCGGTGTCTTTATCAATATCCCCGTTAATATCAAATTCTTCATTAACAACAATCAACCCGGCCAGGGTGACCCTTGGCGCCCCACGAACCGTGGCCAGCACTTTTTGACCGTCCTCGGACAACACGGCACCCGCACCGACACGAAAAGGATCATCCGTTTTGCCTATGGCCGGAACGGCATTGCCGAAGACATCTTTGCCGGGATGGGGGGTGGTCCCTGCAATTTTTTCAGCCAGCACCGTGCCCTTTTCCACCAACAGCCTTGGGCCCCTGCGTTTAAGATCAATATTGCCCGAATCATCCATGCCACCGGTTTTCAGATACGCCGTATTAAAGAAAAACTCTATTTTGGTATCTTTGCCCGGGGACGGCTCTACCCCCTGGGCCACACTGAAAAGTATGGAATCCGCAATGGACGATCTGATAAAGTCCTCTATCCGCTCATCCGATGCCAAACCGAAAACAATGCCTTTTTCCGCCAGGGCCGTACGAATAACCACGGCCGGAATATCCGGATCCATATCACCGATTTTTGATAAAAATGCAGATAGATGGTCGCAGGTGACCTGGAGTAAAAGGCTGCCGCATATCAGCGCCACCTGTTCCATCCGGTCAAAGACCGGATCATCATTGGATCCCGGGGTTCCCCCCAGGATGTTGTTGACAGATGTGTGACGCGCATCATGGCCGACAGCCACCCCATCCTCCGCGGATTGAGTTTTTGCCGGCGGTTTGCCTGTCAAGTCAGGCGGCGTGCAGGATCTATTCTGAAGTTTAAGTATCTCATCGCGTTGTTTTTTTGTGATCAGGCCTGCTTCCACCATCACATCCCCGATGCGCCGGAGTTTTTTCCCTTTTTTAAACTGCTCTTTTTGTCCCTCCAAGGCCAGATCCAGAACACTTTTATTCACAAGCCCCCTGGCAAGTGCAATGGCACCGAATCGGCATTCCTGTTGGTGAATGGCAATGGCCTTGACTGCCGTGGTCAGCCGATGAACATTCTGGGATGAAATCAGGTTTTCGGCAAGAAAATATGCTTTGAGTTTTTCATCCGAATCGGTGTCTCCGCTGCATTGGGCAAGGGCTTTTTGCAACTGCTCTTCACTGATGAAGTCATTTTTAACAGCCAGGACTCCAATCAGCGGAGCAGTCTTGCCTTGTTTTGACCCATCTTCCGACATATTTTTCCCAGCTTCCTCCTTAAATTATCGCCCCTTGGGCGGGCTGTCATCTGTCAGCCGGCAACAGCAATGATGCCTGCAAGCAGCAAGGGGAATTCGAACCAGAACTCATAAAAATTGGCGGAAATATCACTGTCTTTTTTATACCGTATGGTTAATATAAACATAAAAGCCGGTATCAAGGCAAGGCCGCAGACAACAGGCGACACCCAGACAGATAAGATTAAAGGAATAATCATTGTGGCCACAAGGGTGTAATGAATGAATTTAAGACTTTTCTTTTTACCCAGAAGAATGGGAAGAGTTTCCCGGCCTGCAATTCTATCTCCCTGGATAGCCAGGATATCCATAAAAGCGGTCCTGGCAAACGATAGCCCTGTGGTAAAAACAAAAGCGATCAGGGTCAGACCTGGGTGTGCCTTAAGGCTGATTCCGGGCATCAGGCTTGTAACAATACCCCATGCCGCTGCAATGAGAATGGTTTTTGATCCCGGCACATCCTTAAGTCGGTAAATTTTGCGTCCTGAGGAAAAGGAAGGAAAAATAGTGCGAGTATAAGACATACCTAACAACATCATGACAAGCAGCACGCCAAAGTACCCCCATCCCCTTGTCCAGGCAAGGTAAAGCCCAATGGTACCGGACAAAAATGCCGCCAACAAAAGCCATCCCTTGTTCTGCTTATAAAGGGCTGCACGATCCGGTTTATTGTAGGTGTCGGACCCGATGGTCATCATGTTGTTCATGATCTGCATGGACAAAATATAAAACATGGCAATGGCCGCAGATACGCCTGGGCTTTCTGCCCCGGAAATCATGGCTGCCCCCAGGGTCAGACAGGCGGCACCTGCAGCCAGGAGAATGTTGGTTTTCATCAACACATCCATCACGGCCAGAATTTTTCTCCGTCCGGGCTGTTTTTCCCTGAACGCCTGTTCCACCCTGCTGCAGGTATCATTGATAATCCAGTTGGGGGTGGAGGCCCCGGCGGTAATGGCAATGGATTGTGCGTTGGAAATGGATTCATAGTCGATTTCCGAGGCCTGTTCAATGTGCATGGACGGTTTACCGGTTTCCGCAGCCACCTGGGCAAGGCGCTTTGTATTGCCGGAAAATTTTCCTCCCACAACAATGACGGCATCATGGTTACCGGCCATTTCCCTGACTTCATTCTGCCGCTTTTCCGTGGAATCGCAGATGGTGTTAAAGATTTCGTAATGGGGAACATTGTTACTGCACCAGGCCTGGATATCCGCAAAAATTTTGGTATTCTGGGTGGTCTGGGCCACCACAACGGCCTTTTCAAACCTGGGAAGCGCCTGAAGTTCATCCAGGCTGGTGATGGTATGCCCCTTATCCCGGGCATATCCCAAAAGGCCGATAACCTCGGGATGCTTTTCATCGCCAAGAATAATGGTGTCATAGCCCTTTTTTGAATATTTATCGATGATCACCTGCACCCTTACCACCCGGGGACACGTGGCGTTAACCACGGTGAATCCGACATCAGCCAGGGCCTTTTCATCCTGGGGCGGCACCCCGTGGGCCCGGATGAGCACAATGCCTTTGCCGGACTCAGGAATCGTGTCCATCCGAAAAATCTGTTTGCTTTCCAGCATCTCCAGGACCTGGGGATTATGGATTAAAGGACCATACGTATAAATGGGTTCCTTAGCCTTATTGGATTCATCCAGCACCATGTCCACGGCCCGGCGGACGCCCATACAAAAACCAGCGGTTCTAGCAATTGAAATTTTCATGAAATTCTGCTCAGCAACTCCACAAGACGGTTAAATTCGGACCCGGAGGAGAATTTAATCTCGATTCGTCCACGGCCCCCACTTTTCTTTATGAAGACTGGAGAATTGATCCGGGAGGATATCTGGGACGAGGTATCTTCTAAAAACTGTTTTTCGTCCGCAGTGATTTTTTTTTCGATTTTCTGGGGCTGTTTTTTAGCCTGATTTACCAAACGTTCGGTTTCCCGCACCGACAGATGTTTTTCCATCACCTGCTTGAACAAATAGAGCTGATTTTCAATAGAACCTGCCCCCAATAGCGCCCGGGCATGTCCCATGCTGATCTTTTCGGCAATCAGCCCCTCTTTGATCTCTTCGGGCAGGCTGCGCAGACGCAGCAGGTTGGCAATGGTGGACCGGTTCTTGCCGATTTTCTCGGCCACCTTTTCCTGGGTGTATCCAAACTCGTCAATGAGTCGGTAATAGGCTTCGGCCTCCTCAAGCACGTTGAGATTTTCCCTTTGGATATTTTCGATGATCGAAACTTCAAGCACCTGTTCGTCCGTCAGATTGAGGATAATAACGGGCACCTGGGCAAGCCCGGCCGCCCTTGCGGCCCGCAGGCGACGCTCCCCGGCAATCAGTTCGTAGGCCCCATCCATTTTCCGGGCTAAAAGGGGCTGGAGAACGCCCTGATCGGCAATGGACTGGGTAAGGCGTTCCAACTCCTCCTCACTGAACCGGGTTCTTGGCTGATAGCGGTTAGGGCTTAACTGATCAACGTTACAAAAAAAGAAATCCGAATTGGCTTCGGGTTCTTCCATATCGGGGATAAGCGCTGATATACCCCGACCTAGACCGGTATTTTTCCGTTTCTTGTTCATCATCGCTTTAAAAGTTCCCTGGCAAAGGACATATAACTTTTAGCACCTGGTGATGTTTTATCATACAAAACAACCGGAAGACCATAGCTTGGTGCCTCTGCAAGCTTCACATTTCGGGGGATTTTTGTCTTGAATACCAGATCTTTGAAATACTGCCTGGCGTCATCTACCACATTCTGGGATAAATTGGTCCTGCGATCGAACATTGTCAGCAAAATACCTTTGATTACCAAACTCGAATTAAATGCGTTCTTAATTCGCTTGATTGTATCTAAAAGCTGCCCTAATCCTTCCAGGGCAAAAAATTCACTTTGCAAGGGGATGACAACGGAATGGCTTGCGGAAAAAGCGTTCAGCGTTAAAAGACTTAACGCAGGCGGACAATCGATAATAATAAAATCAAATTTATCAACCGCGGGAACCAAAAGCTCCTTGAGTCGGGCCTCCCTTTTGGGGGCGGACATCATTTCCACCTCAAACCCAATGAGATCAACATTGGCAGGCACCAGGGTCATACCCGTCAGCATGGTGGGTAAAAGCATATCTTCAATGCCGGTTTCTCCAATCAAACCGTCATACAAAGAGACTTCCAGGGCAGGTTTGTCTACCCCGAGAGCCGTTGTGGCATTGGCCTGGGAATCACAATCCACAAGCAGCACTTTTTTTTTCAGTTTGGCAAGGGAGGCAGCCAGATTAACTGCTGTGGTAGTTTTACCCACCCCACCCTTCTGATTGGCAACACTGATAATCTGAGTCATAATCCAATTTTCTTATCATAATTAAAGTGTAGAGGCAAACATATAGCCATTCGGCCTGTCGGGCGATTTGGCCGCTTTTTAAGAATACGGAAGGATCATAAGCGATAGCAATAAACTGATTTTGCTACAGCACGCCCCTGTTGCCCCGGGAATACCCCCC
>Ga0193963_1000167_pt1 | contig 33746 bp, 22 predicted proteins | sample FB_6_MG_FD_140359 | JGI IMG/M metagenome (GOLD analysis project Ga0193963, IMG submission 140359) | Microbial mat bacterial communities from the Broadkill River, Lewes, Delaware, United States - FB_6_MG | ecosystem: Environmental > Aquatic > Freshwater > River > Microbial mats | place: USA...
AAACTCCAATTTGAAACCCAAGTTATGAGACAATAAATGCTACATTAAATGATAAAGAAACAGATTACTGGTTCTATCTACATAATATAAAAAGCTGAAAAATATATTATGGAAAAACAAATCAAGAGCATGAAAGAAATAAAAAATACATGTATTAATAAAAAAAGAAACTTCATAAATAAGTTTCTTTTTTTTGCTCTATTAAAAAGTGTGTGATAATATTAAATAGATATTAAACAAACAAAGTAAATGGAACACATAGATACCATAAAATGAGCTGTATTATTTAGTGATATTAAGAATTTCACACTAAAAACATCTCTTTTAACAAATATGCAAATTGAAAAACTATTAAATAAACAAGATGAAATTGTACTACCTATAGTAAAAAAATATTCTTGAGAAATAGTTAAAGTTATGTGAGATTCTTACATGATAATTTTTAAAGATGCAGAAAATTCTATAAATGCATCAATTCAAATACAAAAAGAATTAGATAAATATAATAAGAAAATTGATTTGAATTTATACACTCTTGAGTTAAGAATAAGTATTGATTTTTGAAAGCTTGAAAGAGAATTCACACTAAACGGTGAAGATTATTTTTGAGAAACCGTTAATATATCTTCAAGATTACAAAATAAAACTCCTGAAAATAAAATATATGTAACAGGTAATCTTATAAGTGAGATAAGAAAGGATGGAGATTTCTATTACAGATATTTATGAAAAACTAGCTTTAAATGAGTATTATATCAAGTAGATATATATGATCTCGCCTTTAAGACAATAGAGATAAATAAAATAAAAAAATGAAAAAATAAAGAAGAGAATATAAATGAAATTCTTCTAACAAATGACTTTAAAGACAAGATTAAAAATATTGATGAAAGTATATTCAAATATTCATCTGTTGCGGCCATATTGTGAATACAGCCAATTCCCTTTATTGACGGTTATAGTGTAGTTCCACTACATTTATATATGTTAAAAGAAATATCTAATAGTTATTGAATTAAAATAAGTACTGAAGAATCAAAAGAGGTATTAACAACTTTACTATGAAGTATATGATGAAGCTATATTCTTTCTCAATGAATAGTTTGAATATCAAAAGTATGATTATTGTGAATTTGATGATATGTCATGATACCTTTAAATTTTGCATTAACATTTTCAATATGAAAGATCCTTAGTTATTATTTCTATAAAAAAAGTCAGTGAGTGAAAGCAACTAATAATGAATTAAAAGAGTTATTTAAATATTCAATAAAGTCTGGTAAAGGAATAGCAAAGAAAGAAAAAAATGAAATAATAAAAACTTGAAAACAATATAAGAGTATAATTACTTGAAAAGTATCTGATATAAAATGAAAATCTGAATCAAAAGTTAAATCTATTATTAATAAAATAAAAAACCATTAATGCAATGGTTTTTTATTTTGCATTAAGTTCATAATAATTATAATATTTTTGTTAAAAAGTAACTATATATACATGAAAAAAATATTATTATATTGGTTTATGTTTTTTGTATTCACCTGAAGTTCATTTGCAATGAATCCAGCTGATTGACTAAACAAAATACCAACAAATTTTAAATGAGAATGTTATGAAAACTATAACAAAATTGATAAGTCTGAAGTATGGAATAATAAAACAAATGAAAAGTACAAAACTTATAAAATAAATGTACCTGAAACTCAGGATTTAGTATTAACTCAATTTTGATTTATTATCCCTTATAAATTCTATTCAAATATAAAAAATACATATGATTATGAAAATAACTTATGAATAAATAATTCTCACTTTCTTGATTATAATTTTAATACTTATAAAGAGTTGAATTCTAAAAATCAAAATGAGTTAATTTTAGAATTTAAAGAAGAAGTAAAAGAAAAACAATTTTCTTTTAACTTTAAATATTACTCAAGTAATTTTTATCCAGATTTCTATATAAGTAACGATAATAATAAATGGGATAAAATAAAAAAAGAAGATATTGAAGATTTCTCATTCAAATATCTTAAGATTAAATTTACCTCTAAAACTAAAGATATATTTTTAGAAAAAATTAAAATATATGAATTAAATTTAAGTAAAAAATCAAATACCATTCTAGTTAAGTCTCATTATAATGAAAATATAGAAATATATTCAAAATACAATTGTAAAGATAAAGACTTTAGTACAAAAGCAATGTACTATAATGAATTTAGTATAAATAATGATACTAAGATAATAGATTTAGATTTAATAAAAAATCCTAAATATAATGTATATTCAAAAAAAGATTACGATAACGACTGGATAGCAGATGAAATAGATAATTGTAAGTATCGTTTTAATCCAGATCAAAAAGATTGAAATTGAGACTGAGTATGAGATATTTGTAGTGATATAGATAAAGATGGTTTTATTTGATATTATGATAATTGTCCATACTTATCAAATAAAGATCAAAAAGATATAAATAACAATAATGTTTGAGATGCTTGTGAATTTGATAAAGATGAAGATTTAGTTTTTGATTCTGTAGACAATTGTATCACTACTAAAAATCCTGATCAAAAAGATGATGATTTTGATTGAATTTGAAACGCATGTGATAATTGTAAATTACATAATCCAAGTCAATTAGATAAAAATCAAAATTGAATATGAGATTTTTGTGAAGAGGATACAAAATATAAAGAAAAAAATGATGATGATAAAGATTGAATTTTAAATTATAAAGACAATTGTAAAGATATACCAAATTCTAATCAAGATGATGATGATAAGGATTGAATATGAAATTTATGTGATAATTGTAAACTAATTAAAAATTCAGATCAAAAAGATATTGATGAAAACTGAAAATGAGATTTATGTGAAGATAGCGATTTAGATTGAATATTGTGATATTTAGATAATTGTATATATCTAGCAAACAAAGACCAAAATGATGATGATAACAATGGTATATGAAATGTTTGTGAAGATAAAGATAGAGATAATATATGGTTCGAAAAAGATAACTGTCCGTATAAATATAACTTAGATCAAAAAGATATAGATAAAGATTGAGTATGAGATGTATGTGATGAGACAGATGATAGATTCATTGAATCAAATAATACATTTTTTATATGATTAATGATTCTTATTACAATAATATTTTGAGCAGCTATTATTTTTACAATTAAAAAAATTAAATAATTTTTAAAAAACAATTATGACAAAACTATTAAATCGTATTGCATTACTCATATCAATACTTATGTGATTTTTTGTATCATTCTCTTTCCTTTCTTTTATTTGAGAAATGAGATACATGGATTGATGAGATATATTTGGATTTTTATTTATTTCAATTTTATTATGATTTATAATAAAAGGTATTTTCTTATCTAAAAGATATATATCTGATAGATTAGATTTCTTTGTAGAATGAATCATTAGTAGATTATGAGATAAAGAAATTAAAGCAGTAACAGAAAAAAATATCACCGATAAGCTTATTAAAAAAGATAATATTACACCTATAGATAAAAAAACTGAAATTAATGAAGAATTTAACACTCCTACAACAAATGAACCTGTTAAATTAATTAAAGAAGAAATTAAAAAGCAAAAAATAGAAAAAGTAGAAATACACGAAGACTCTAAACTTGTTATTTATTTTAAATGATTCTTTAAAGAGAATATTCTTGCTAAAATATGATCTATATTAGTTTTCTTATGAGTATTATTTTTAATGAGTCTAATATGGAATAATATTCCATCTATGTGAAAAATTATTATTTGATTTATTATTTGATTCACAACTTATTTTACATGAGTAATACTTTATAAAAAGTGAAATACTTGAGAATCAATTATATTATTATGAACTTGAATATTAATTAACTTCTTAGTTATACTTGCGTGAAAATATATATTAGATTGAAATGTAAATACAACTCCTCTACTATCTACATGAGTAACATTTTTATTCTTAATATTAAATACTTTATTCTGAGTAGTTACTTCTTTTGTTTATAAATCAAAAACATTATTAATATTTTCATTTATATTCGCATACTTAAATCCATTATTAATTGGATGAAGTTCTGAGTCACCTTATACTCTTATAGGTTACTCAATGATTGTTTCTATATGAGCATTAGTTATATGAATTAAAGAAAATGATAATTTTCTAAAAATATCTGCTTTCGTACTAGGTAATTTACTATTTTTAATTGCACCTTTTAGTACAGAAATTTGATGGATTAGTAAATTTGTTTTTTCATGAATATTAGGTTTTTTAACTTTATGGAGTTTATATAAATCAAACTATAAAAATTTAGGTGCTATATTTATTGCAAATTATGTATTTATAATACTATGACTTATAGCTTGAAGTTATAGCAGCATAATCTGATGAAATTTAAGTTTTGTTTCATACTTAGCTTCTATATTATTTTTCTTTTGATTTTGAGTAGTATTTTTCATAAAAAAAGCTCTAACATCTATTAGTTCAATAATCATGTTTCCTATAATAATTATTATGTGATTAATATTCACATGAACAATATCATTTATAGAAATATCACTTTGAATTGTAGTGTTATCATATCTAGTAGCATTTATGTTTCTAGAAGAAATACTTCCCAATTTTATTAAATATATATTCTTTGGAATTCTTTGATGATTTATATTTTTAACTAATTCATTTTTAAGTTTTTCATTTAATGAATTAAATATATACAGTGTAATAATAATAACTTTAATTTCATTTGTATTTATAATAACTGCATATTTATTTTCAAAAAAGAAAAGCCTTGAATACTTATATACGATATGAACAATAGGTTGAATTTTAACATTGCTACCTGTTGTGAATATGGATTTATCTATACTAATTCAATCTAGTTTTGATTCAACTTACCAACAAGATCTTTTCATAGACTCTATTAGAAATATATCAATATTTTCAATTATATTATTTGCATTAATTAATACTATATTCCCTTTCTTTAATAAAAATTTAGTATGAAAAAATTCAGATATAAAGAGTTTAGTAATTTGAAGTATTATATGAGCATTATTTATATGATTAGAATTATTTAGATACTGAATGGAATATTTCCCTTGAACTAGTCTATGATTTGGATTTGCTGCACTTGCTATTTTCTATTTCATACTTGGCTACATGTTTATAATAAACGTATGAATAAAAAATATAAAAAAAGAAGACTCTTATAAAAATATTCTATATTCTTACTTATGACTATCAATATCAATATTTTCATTATCAATTGCATTAATTTTTTCTAGTTCACCAGAAGTAATATCATTAATATGGTTACTTGAAACAACTATATTATTCTTCTTCTACAAGAAAACTAATGAAACTAAGATGCTTGATGCATGAATTATCCTGTTTATAATATGAATTGTTAAATTATTAAACTTAGAGTCATATGTTAAATATTGAGAATTAATGTTTTTAATACCTTTTTCAATAATATTCATATCATTTATATTAAATATAAAATTTATTGATCATCTTAGAAATTCAGTAAGAAAAAACCTTCATGATATATTACATATTATATGAGTATTAATACTATGAAGTTTATTAGTGAAAATTATACCATCAACTGGTCATGGTTGGAGTATGTTAGGTATCGCATCATTTACAGCTGTTATTTGATTCGTATATTCTAAATTTAGTTCAAATATATTAAAATGGTTCTTTGTAATATCTATTTGATTCTTTACTCTAAATCAAATCAGTAATTTTGATAGTACTATATGGAGATTAGAAAATGATAACTTAAATTATTTAATAATATTACAATATATTTCTACAATTATTATTTCTGGAATAATAATATTCTGGAATAAAGTTAATAAACAAAAAGAAACAAATATAGTATTAAATATAATTCTTTCTATATATTTATTAATAATAGTATCAATTTATATTTATAATATTATTCCTAATACTTTTGCAATAACTATATTCTGGTGAATTTTATCAATAATTTTACTTATCAAATGAATATCAAATGATAAAATAAAACTTAGAACTATTTGACTTTATTTACTAAGTTTAGTTTTATCTAAAATATTTCTATATGATTTATGGTATTGATTAGAAGACGCTATATCTAGAGTTTTAGCATTAATAATATTATGAGTCTTGTTAATATTTGTTTCTACAAGATATTCTAAAAAATATTGAAATAACTTAACATGAGAATTTAATTTAAGAAATTTATTTAAAGAAAGCAAAAGAAATAAAGAAACAAAAAAAGATGAAAAAAAAGAAGTTTCTCCTGAAATAAGTTCAGAAGAAAATACTCTTACAAGTGAAATTAAAAATATTGATTTAAAATGAATAACTTCTGCAAGTTTTAAAATTGATTGAAAAATAGCTTTTTCAACTAAATCAAAAAATATATTACAAGTAGTTGTTTACGTTATTCAGAAAACAAAATTAACTCAATTTAATCCAATGGAACTAAATGAATTCTATGATTTTATAACAGAAAATTACAAATCAGAACTTAATTCTAGGGATTACAACACTGTAACAAATACATTCAAAAAATTTGTGGAATCATGATGAGAAGTAATATTAAAATAAAAAAAAGAACTACTTAAGTAGTTCTTTTTTTTATTTTAAATTTCATATTACATCAAAGAATGTATCTATATCTTCTTTTGTATTATAAATGTATAAACTTGCTCTTAATGAGTTAGCATATCATAGTTTATCAAAAAGTGGATGTGCACAATGTTTTCATGCTCTAACAGCTATGTTATTTTCTGCTAAATAATCTGCAGCATCATTAGAGTGAATTCATTCAAATGAAAGAGAAAATACTCATACCCTATTTTCTTTAACTGATCCACCTATTAATTTTATGTTATCAAATTTTGATAATTTTTCTAAGAAGTATCAAACAAGTTCATCTTCATATTTTTCGATAGTTTCAAATCAACCAATACTATCTATATAGTTGAAAGCTTTTAATAAAGATACAGCTCAAGTCATATTAGGAGTTCCTGGTTCAAATTTATCAGGTAGAGATGAATTTGTAAAACTATCACAATTAACTTCTCATATAGCTCAACCTCCAGAAAAACTTGGTGTTAATGAATTTAATAATTCTTTTTTTCACCATAAAACTCATATACCACTATCAGCGAAAACCTTATGTCATGTAAAAAATAATGCATCACAGTTAAGTTTCTTAACATCAACTTTAAAATGAGGTACACTTTGACTAGCATCAATTATAAAAATAGTATCATCTCTTTTTCTTTTTCCAATTTCTTCTAGATTAAAAACCTGTCATGTAACATTTGAAACATGAGTAATTGATATAACTTTTACATTAGAATCATATTTTTTTTCAAAATCTAATAAATCTAAATTAAAATTATCATCTACATTCACAAATTCAACTTCTATTCAAATTTCTTCTTTTAATATAAGCCATGGTACAACATTAGCATGATGTTCCACAATACTAAGTAAAACTTTATCTCATTTTTTAAGAAATCTAGATTTACTTAATGATGAAGAAAGTAAGTTTAGAGCATATGTAGCATTATAACTATATATAACTTCTTTATAGTCAGTAGCACCTAAATAATCAGCAACTATTTCTTTTGACTTTTTATATAAATTTTCTGAATTTATTGCAATATCATACATTCATCTATGAATGTTTGAATAGTCATTTTCTAAGTATTCTTTTATTCAGTCTATAACCATACTTGGTTTTTGACTACTTGCTGTAGAATCAAAAAAAACTAAGTCTTTATTATTATTAAAAATTGGGAAATCTTTTTTAAAATTATTCATTTATTTTACTATTACATTTAAATATATTTTATCTCACTCAAAACTTACAACTCTAGTATCAATTAATCAATCATACATAACTTTAGATAGTGGATATTCATCAATATGATTAACATTATCCGAGTTTATAATAAATTCTTTTTTTCTATTAATTAATATTCAAGATGAATACCAAAATTTAGAATAATTATCATATGAAGTATATTCATTATCAAATTGAGAATATATTAAGTACTTTTTAAAGGCTACTCATAAGGCTAAGTTATAATTATTTTTCTTTTCAAAAATATCGTAATATTTTTGAAAATCTTTATCTTTAGCATCATACAAATATCAAATTAATAATACTTTATGATCGTCATTTAACGAATTAAAATTATTTTTTAGATTAGAAACTATTTTATTCCTTTCTTCAGTATTTCAGTTAATAATATTTGAAATATAAACATAGTAAGAATTATTAGTGTCTGATATAGAAGAAATATCAAAATCTATTTTTTCGATAAAAGTATCTAATTCTCAATTAAAATGAAGGAAAAATAACAGTTTTAATTTTGATGCATCATTAAAGTGTTCAAAATCTCTTTTTATATCATCAAATATTTTATTTTCAAAATTTGCAACTTCGTTATATCATTTATTTTTAAGAGTAGATAGTACGAAATATTTTTCAATTAAATCATTTTCAGAATAACTATCATAATCATAATATTTTTCATCTATTCACATAACTCATAAATAAGAGATATTATTCAAGATTTTATTTGATAGCTTATAAGGATTATTTAAATTATTAGCTTCTATATAAGTTATATAATTATATTTTTTTAATGAGCTAGAGTCATTTCTTATTATTGAATCTAAAAGAAATGACATTTTATTATTTGAAAAAAAGAATTTTATATTTCACTTTTCTAGGTTTGAGCTAATATTCTTATCAGCATTGAAATCAATTATTTCTTCAGAATTTATTTCTTGATAGGTATATTTCTTTTTAGAATGATTATTTAGAGAATAATATATAAGAGATGAGGTCATAGAATTTTGGAATACACCAAAATCTTCATAAGATACAGTTTTTTTATAGTTAGATAAACCTACGAAAAGAAAAATTATTAAAACAATTGAAAAAGTATAAACATAAACTCTATTTAATTTTTTCATGTTAAATTTATTAATGAAATATTTGAGACTTATTATATAAAAAAAAGCTAGTTTTACTAGCTTTTTATTTTAAATTGAATCATAATTTTTCTAATTTATTCATTTCTTCGCTTGAAATTTTCTCATACATATCTTCTGAAGAATAATCTCAATCTAAAATCTTTGATTTATAATTTTGATTAATCTTATCATAATTAATCTCTTTTCTATAGCATTTTTTATCTAAACAGTATTCTTTTTCGATTATTGTACTTGGTAAACTATAGCCATAATCATTAATATATCATAAGCTAATTGCTTTTTCTACAACTTGATGCCATATGTATCAAGCACCTGTTATTCAAGTAACTCATTTCATAGGTGAATTATCATTATTTCAAACCCATACTCATATAACAAAATCAGGGTGATAAGATAACACTAAATTATCTCTAAAATTACTACTTGTTCATGTTTTGACTGCTTGAGGTATTGATGTATTCAAAATTGAATTTACTCAGAAACTAATATCTCTATTATCTGGATCAGATAAAATATCATATAATAATATTTTATTAACATCTTCTGTATATCACAAATTTTCAATTTTATAGGTTTCTGGGTTATATCTGAATTTAAATGGAACTAATTTAGAATAACTATAAACTAAATCTTTTAAAGTTATGCTAGGATTTCATAATACTAAACTATATCAATAATATTCCGGTGATTCTGGTAAATTAAATCAATATTTTCTATAAAAATTATATATATTTTCTAATCATATCTCACGTGCTAATCTTACAGTTGAATTATTTAAACTATTTCATAAAGCTTTTTTAAATCTGATTAATCAATATTCTTTCAAGGAATAGTTATTACTTATATATGTTTTTCATTCAGAAAATGAATCATATTCACTTTCAACATCAATCAATAAGTCATTTATTCCTGCTCATTGATTTAAAGCTAATAAATATAGAAATGGTTTCATTGTGCTTCCAGGTTGTCTAGGTGAATTTATAACATTTACCTGTCAGTCAATATCATTATCATAAAAATCTTTTGATCATTGATATATTAACACTTCTCTCGTTCTTGGGTTTATAGCATATACTGCTGCATTTGTAACATTTTTACTTTCCAATCAATTTAATGTTTGTTTAATTATATCTTTAGTAAATTGTTGTAATTCTGCATCAATATCAGTTTTAGAGTCATATCAACGACGTAGATTATTAGTCACAAATGGGAATTTATCTATACTTTCTTTTCAATTTAATTTAAAAATTTCTCTTTCAAATTTATATCATAATTTATTTTTGATTCTATTAAAATAATCGGTAAATCTTTTCTCTTCTATAGATTTAGTTCAAGGATTATTTAGTAATGAAATAAGTAATACAATTTCTTCTTCATTTAATTCGTTAAGGTCCTCTTTTCAAAAATAAACAGTTGCTGCGGTTTTTATTCAATAAATATTATTTCAAAAATAAGCATTTCTTAGATATAAATTTAATATCTTATTTTTAAGTTTTAATCTAGTTTCATTCTCTCAAAGAGTATTAGGTAAAAAATGAAAACTATAATAAAATGATAAAAATGCTTCTCTAAATTTTTGTAAGTATGTTCTTTTATGACCATTAAAAAAATGGTTTTTTATATACTGTTCAGTAATAGTACTTCATCAAGATAAATTTTTTCAAGCAGAAATATTTAACTTCAAAGCCCCTAATTTAGATAGAATATCAACTCAATAGTGATTATAATAATTCTTATCTTCTATCATTATAATGTCTTTTACAATTCTAGATTCTAGATCAAATAAATAAGTAATATTGTATCCAAATTTATTTGGTTTATCAGTTATGATAGTTCAATTTCTATCAGTCAGGTAAATAGAACCTGGTTTTCATTCTGAATAATAATTAATAACTGGAAAAAAGCAGTAAGATATAAAACTTACTGCTAAAATTCATATTATTAAATAAACCTTTTTCATATTATTTAACTTCTATATTAGAAAATTTTCAATTTGCTCTAACTAAAGGATCATACATCATATATCAAGTAACTGGAGGATAAGTATAAGTTCACTTGAATTCTGGTATAAAATAATATTCAAACACCATTTCTTTTCACCATACATTCGATGCATTAGCCATAACTACATCAGGATTGAATTCCTTGTAATTCCATGACCAATTTTTCTCTCAATTTTTAATTGAAGATGATTCAGTTTTAAATTTTGAATTTAATATTCTAAAACTTCAAGGTAAATAATCTTCAATAGTTAAGTTTTTTCTATTCTTTTTTTCATCAAAACTTACAATAATTTTTGTTTTGTAAATTTGTCATTTTTTGAAAATATTATCTGTATTTTTAATTAAAACATTAGTACAATTAATACTATCTTTTGAATAAAATCATGTAGAACATTTTTCAAGTGCATTTTCATCTTTAACTTCATATATTTCCCTTGTAATTTTCATATCACTTGAATATTCAAGTATTTTTTGTTTATCAAGAGGATATTCTTTTATTACAAAATCTACATATATTTTAGATTCTGATTTATTAAATCAGATAAAATCTAACTTATCTCATGATGATATATTACTAAGTGTGTATTCTAATTTTTCTATATTTTTATTATCTCATCATATAGTATATATTTTATTATTACTCATATTTCATATTTTAAATGAAAATTTTCAAACATTATCATATCAAGTTTTTTCTAAATATTTATAGAAAGCCATAAATGCATTATTTTTTGTTTGAGTTGAGTAATAGTAACTTGACCAATCATTTGAATATAAATCATTTATTAATTGATCTAAATACAAAGCATATTTTTCATTTCATAAATCTAACAATAAAGATGCAAATATTGCTTTGTCAGAATTTGTATTCCAATACCGATATGAATTATTTCATCAATAAATAGATTTTTTAATTAAATCAATATTAGAATTAATTAACTGAGTATTTTTATTTTTTGAAAACATTAATCAGTATGTATAAGCTATCAATGAATGCCTATCTAATGATTCAACATTAACAGATATATTTGGTGATTTTCATGCATATTTTAATGCCCAATATATTTCTGTTTTTGATATATCATCTAAATCTGATTTATAGTTATTCTCTAAGTATGAAACAGCATTATCTATCATTTTTTGAGGCACATCCTCTCAAGATTGTTTCATATAAATTAAGCTCCTAAGAACATATGGAGTTATATGCAAATCTGAAGAAGTAGATCATTGCCAATAAACAAATCAACCATCAGAGTTTTGCATAGAAGATATTCTAGATATTCAGTAAGAAATATTTTTATCAATTTCTTTTAAATCATATATATCTCAAAAGATATTAGTATATTGTTTTAATATAACATTCGGTAAAGTCGATGATGTAGTTTGTTCAATACATCAGTAAGGATATTTTGCTAAACTATTAACTATTTTATCAATACTTGATAATTTATTATTTGAAAAAGAAATCTCTACTTTTGTATTTTCCTTATCAACGTTTGATCACAAAATTGTATTAAGGTTTAATGATCAGTATCCGTCAATAACTCATTGTTTTACATTATTACTAATTAAAACAGGCGACTGCTTCAATACAATTACATTTTCTAATTTATCACTATTTTCCTCTGAATCTCATAATGCACTAATAGTATAAACTATTTCATCTACTGAATTATTTGTTAATATATCCCATGAAATAAATTTATTTTCATTAGATTTTAAAGTAACTAATTTTTCAGGAGAAGTTACTTCTATTCATTTAGTTTTTAGTATAATTTTAAAATCTATATCTTCTTCTGTATTATTAAATACATTAGCACCAATTTGAGACTTATCTCAATTTCTTAAAATAATTGGAGTTTTATCTTCAATAATAACATTTTTTCTAACTTCTATAAAATCTTGTGAGTATCAAAAATAGTTATCTTTAGAGTTTCAAATAACCATAACTCTAAAATTAGTAAGATTGTCTGGCAAAATGAAATCAACTTTTGCATTTCATTCAGTATCAGTAATAACTGATGGATTAAAATATGCAGTATTTTTAAAAATATTTCTTGTACTAACAGCACTATCTCATCATTTAAAATCTCAGAATCAACTTCATCAAACTATCCCCTTTCTTGAAAAATAATAATTTTTCAACATGGCAATATTTGTAATACTTGTTTGAATAGAAAAAGGAGATTTTTTATAAATTTTCTCTAAAGTATTTAAATCAACATTTCACATCAAACTTATAAGTGAATCATCAACAACCATAACAGTTAGTTCTGACTTAATTCAATCTCATTTTTTATTTTTTACATTTATATTAAGCTGAACTTTATCTCTAGGTTTATACTTATCTTTATCCGCTTTTATCTCAATAAAAGATTTTTTATCAGTTTTATCCACAACTATTTCTGTATATCAAACTTTGTATTCTGGTACCACTCAACTAGTAGTATCAACCATCATAACTCAAATGTATGCATTTGGTATAAAAGAATCATTAACTTCTAATTCTTTAAAAAATACATTTCATTTAACATCAATATATTCAGATTCCAAAACTCAGTTTTTTTCAATAGTCCAAAGTATTTTTGAATTTGAAACAGGTAATCTGACTAATACTTTTGCAGTTTCACCTAAGTTATAACTAATTTTTTCTGAAATAACTCTAATTTTATTATCATTTTCAATTGGATTTTTAGAGTTTTCATCTCAGTAAGTAATTATTGAAAAATGATTATTATTTACTGTTATTAAATCTCTTAAATACAACCTTTTAGTTTTAGTTACTTCTTCTTCTTTTAAACAATCATCATTATTAACTTCTCATGAATATATTTTTTTACAACTACTATGTTGAACTTTTTCCTTAATCGAATTTTCAATAAACAATGTTTTTTTACTATCAAAATCATTAATAATTTTATTAATAGATTCTATATCTATTTTTTCATCATCTTTAATTCATAAATATTTTGAGACTCTGTAATTATTAATTTTTCAATATTCAAATACATACTCTGTATTCTTATCTAATTTATAATCAAGTGACAATTTTCAATCTTTAAGTAATTTAAAGTTTTTATTATTTATATAAAAAACTCTTTCTATATTTTCTTCTACCTTTTTAATATTTCTATTATATCAATTTGAATCAATTACTTTTGTGTTTGTGTAATCTTTAGTTTTAATAATAAATACATATTTATCATTGTAATTATCTGACCATTTTCAGATATTAAGTCATCAAGTTATGGTCGTATTATCTCATGCTGCTACAAATCTATCAGCAGATTTAAAATTGATATTTAGATTATTATTATAAAGTTTATATTCAGATGGTAATTTTACGATTACAGAATTTGATCCAGTTATAGAATCTCAAGCATCATCTTTTACAGTAACTTCAACAATATATTTATAATCTCAATAAGTAGACTCAAAATCAATATCTATTTCAAATGCTCAGTTTCAATCATTATCAATTTTTCAATTTCATTCTGTGTAAAATTCTTTACTTGGTTCCCAATAACATCAATAATAACAATCATCCCAATATGAATTTTCATAATAGTATTGTTTAAATACTTTATATTTAAATGTTTTATTTTTAACTACTCATCAATTAAAATATTTTGACTTAACACTTCATTTGATTTTGAAATCTCATTTATATTTTTTAATCTCATAATGATATTTATTTGTAATTTCAGTTTCTTTTATATCAATAAAATCTTTATTTAATCAAATAGCTTTCAATGAAACTTCATTTGAAAATTTAGGATTTTTAAATACTTCAACTGAAAATCATCAATTAAATAAATAAGTATCTCAATAATATAAAGAAATATTATAATTTCATAGATTACTATCTTTTCTTAATTCTATATTTTCTGAAAAACTTCAAAATTCTGTAATTTCAACAGTTTTATTAAGTATTTCTTCTCATTTAGAATTTTTAATTTTCAAGATAAAGTCCTTACTCTCAGGAATACTCAAATCTAACGATTTTCTAATAATTCATTTTATATTAACAGATTCTCCTGGTAAATATAATTTTCTATCAGTGTATATATGAGAATAATACTCTTGTATTGTTGACCATCTTGATAATTTTATATCATCATCTGAGTATGTATATCAAGTAGTATATCAAAAATTCCAAGGCTCAATTCAGGCATTCCATGTTGAAGTTAAATAACTTCTATAATTTTCTGAAAATGAATTTATAAAAAATGATTTATATAGTCATTGATAATCATATTCCCATCATTTTTCAAAAGTTCTATCGAAATAGTTATCAATAGTATCTTTTAAATTAACCTTTAATATTCAATCGTCTCATGTTTTTCATAAGTAAATTCATTTTGAAAAAACATTTTCGTTTAATGGTGAATTATATGAAACATTATAAGATCTAGATTCTCTATTATATTCTTTATTTATAGCTTTATAATCATTAAGATATGCTATAACAGTTTGATTTGGTAATGGTTTTCAAGAAAAGTCATTAATGAAGAAGAAACCTTCTCATCATTTTGAAACCTTCATCATTATATGAGAATTTATGATTCAAAATAATAATGGTTCATTAATTCTACCATTATATTCTATATCATCATCTGAAACCAATGAAACGAAATATAATCAATTTAAATCTTCCTTTTTTATCAGATCAGAAAGGTTAATTTTTTTCTTAACTAATTGATTTTTATTTATTTCAGATTCTGTTTTGAAGATTATATTTTTTTCTAAACATCAATAAGATATTACATTATCTAATCAGTTTTTAAAGAAATTATTATACTCTTCTTTATTTTCATAATCAGAAAATACTTCTATCTTTGCATAGGTTTCTTCAGGTACATTACAAATTTTAACTTTTGTATTTGTTTTTGATGTATTATAATCTAAGATTTCAAATGAAGGCAAATTTTCTTTAGTATATAAAGTTAGTGGATTATTTATTTTTAATCAAAAATATGAATTTTCAGGAGTAGTAAAAACCAAATCAGTAATATTAGTTTTTTCTCCCATATTTGTATCAAAAGGCAAGATATTAATTTTATACTCTGTATTTGGTTCTAGGTTATAATTTAATATAGCCCTATTTTTATATAAAGTTACATCTTCATAAGTAATATCTACTTTAGGTGAAATTTCAATTAAACTTAATAATCTTTGTTTCGCATTAGATCTGTTTTCAATAAATTCTTTTGTTCACTCTAATCAAACATCTTTAAAAAAATCTAATTTAAAATCTATATTTATTTCAGATTTAAAATCATTATTTATATTAAAAAAAGATTTGTTTGAAAAAATAGGGTTTAGAAATTTTTTATTACATTCTTCTCTTTTTTCATTTAATCAATCAAGATTAATATAATTATTAACAAAATAATCATCAGTTTCACTAATTATTACTTCACAATTTCATAAATCACTTTTAATCAATGAAATATCAAATTTTTTTCTACATTCATGACTTAGCTTATCAAAAAGAAAACTATTAAAAAAAGAATTACCTTCAGATACAGTTTCTTTATCAAAATTCATCAGTATACTACAGTTTTGTTTACTTTTTTTTGTATCAGAATTAAGTATATGAGAAATGTCTTCTATTTCTTTTTTTTCAAAATACTGAATAACAGGATTAATAGAAAACAATACAAAAGAGGCAAAAATTATAACAGATATAAAATAAATATATTTAATATCAAATTTTTCTTTAATTTTCTCAAACATAAGTCAATATTATACTTTTAAAATACTAAATATAGTATATAAAATAAATAAAAAAAGACTAGTTTAACTAGTCTTTTTTTATTTTATATATCAGCTTGCAAATTTATTTGTAAGATTTATAAACTCTCATATATTTTCTAATTCTCATCATTCTAATAAAATAGCTTGTGAATAAGCATATTTTATAGTATCTTTCAGTTTTTCTGATTTAATATCAGATTCAAATTCAGATTTCATTGATTTTATTAGTGAGTTACTTGAATTTAATTCTAAAATTCTTTTTTGAGCAGGCACTTCTTGCCCCATTGCTTTCATCATTTTCTCTAATTGAGGATCAACTCAATTAACAGGAGTTTTAAGAGCTCAAAGAGATTCTCAAAGATTATCATTTAGAACCACATCTTCAATTTTATCTTCACCTATAACAGTTTTAACTAAATCAAAAAGAGGTTTCATATCTTTAGTTTTTTCTTCTTTTTCTTTCTTTTTTTCCTCTGTTTGTTCTTCTAACTCAATATCATTACTTGTAATTGATACTAGTTTAGAATCTTTGTATTCATTAAATCATTGTACTAAGAAAGAATCAATTGCATCAGTTAAAACTAAAACATCGATATTTTTATCTTTAAATTGAGCCAAATAAGGAGAAGCTAATGCTTCAGATTCTGATTTAGCAATTATATAATATATAGTTTTTTCTTCTTTCTCTTCTTTTTTTCATTCTACTTCAACTTCAACTTTTTTAGAAACAGCTTTTTCTAAATATTCTTCTAAAGAAATAAGTCATGATTCATTAACTGAATTAAATAAAGTAACTGAAGCAATTTCTTCTTTTAAATCATGTTCATAATGAATACCTTCCTTTACTAATTTACCATAATTATTCCAAAATTTTAAATAATCTTCTTTATTATTTTTAAGAGACTTTTTAAGTTCAGTAATAACTTTTTTAGTTAAACCTTTTTTTATTTTATCTAAAGTAGAATTATCTTGAAGCATTTCTCTAGATATATTCAATGGTAAATCATTAGTTTCTACAACTCATGATACAAATCTTAACCAAACAGGTAATAATTCTTTTGCATTTTCTAAAATTAATACATTTTGAACATAAAGTTTAGGCCCATATTCTAAATTAGGATCTGATAAATTTTGATACATATTTACATCCTTTGGTGAAAATAGTATAGATTTATAACTAACCATTCATTCAACATTGTTATGTAAAGTGAAAAGTGGTTCATTCCAATCATTGCTTATTGTTTGATAAAATGTTTTATATTCATCTTTTGTTATTTCAGATTTTTGTTTTTTCCAAATTGGTTTTGTTTCATTTACTTGCTCAAATCACATTTCTTTTGGTTCTTTCTTTTTTTCCTCTTCTGTTCTAGAATCATATTCTTTCATCATTATTGAAACTCCAACATAATTAGAATATTTTTTTATTAATTCTTTTAGTTTCCAATCTTTAGCTAACTCAGTATTTGATTCATTAATATACAAAGTAACCCTTGTTCATCTTGGAGCACTTTCCATATCCATTTCTTGCATATCGTAACTAGTTTTTCAATCTGATGACCATTTATATGCTTTTTCTGATAGCGGAGATTTAGAAAATACTTCTACTTTATCAGCTACCATAAATGAGCTATAAAATCATACTCAAAATTGACCAATTAAGTTATGTTCTCAATCTTCTTTAGCTTTTTGTAACTTATCAATAAATTCTTTTGTTCATGATTTAGCAATAGTTCAAAGGTGTTCTACCATTTCTTCTGATGTCATCCCAATACCATTATCACTAATTGAAATTGTATTATTAACTTCATCAGATTCAACGATAATCTTAAATTCAGAATCATCACCTAAAAATTTAGAATCAGTTAATGATTTAAGTCTTGCTTTATCTATTGCATCCGCAGAATTAGATATTAATTCCCTAAGAAATATTTCTTTATTTGAATAAATACTATGAGTAAGTAATTCTAATATTCTTCAAGTTTCTGCTTCGAAATTATGTTTAGACATAGTAATTAAGTTATGTTTTATTTTAATAAAAATAGCACTTAGAAAATCTAAGTGCTAATATTTTATACTTTTTTATTTTTTTGTAAAGTTTTTTTAATCATCATAACTATCATCATAAGGATCCAAATGAATCATAACCTTCCATTTCTTTTTTGTATCAATTTTTGGAATAGAGTACTCAACATGATCAGAAGCTCTATGTGCATCAATTAGCTTAATATCAGGATTAAAAACTAAATGAACTTCTACATGCTTAGTTCATCAAACTTGCCTAGTTCTAAGTTCATGAAAGTTTGTAACTAATTTTTGATTTTTTATTATACGAATAATTTCTTCTACTTCTTTTTCAGGAATAGCAGCATCAAGTAAAAGTAAAAATCATTCACTTATTAATTCCCATGCAGAATATATAATATAGATTGCAATTATCATTCATAAAATTGCATCTATTTGATGAAATCAAGTGAAATATATAACAGCTAATCAAACCAATATTCAAGCATTTGAATATAAATCTGTTTTATAATGAAGAGCATCTGATTTAATAACTAAATTATCTGTTTTTTTTGCAACATATTCTAAAAAATAAACTAAGGCTCATGTCATAACAACTGATATAAGCATAACAATTACAGATATTCATAAGTAAGAAACTGTTTCATTATTTATAAGTTTTACAACAGAAGCATAAAATATATATATTCATGATCATGTAATTATTAATCATTCTAATAATGAAGCAAGAGCTTCTATTTTTCATCTACCATAATTAAAAGTCTTATCTGCCTTTTTTTCAGCATTATGAACAGCAAAATAATTAAATATAGATACACATAAATCTAATAATGAATCTATTGCACTTGATAAAACAGAAATAGATCAACTAAATATTCAAACAACAAATTTTATAACTAAAAGTAAAAATGCTGTTATCGATGATACAACTGTTGCAGTTTTTTGTAAAGACATAAAAAAAAGTTACAAATTAATTGTAACTATAATATAAATATTTTTTTAAAAGTAAAATTTATAATGAGATAAGTTCTCATTTTAATTTTTAATTTTACATACTTCTAGATTTTTATATGTAGACACATTAGCATATAACAATAAAAAGAATGCAATTATTTTTAATTCAAGTCAAGAATATGGTAAAACAGATAGAAATCATGCTAATCATATATAAGATGCCAAAGTTATACTACAAGCAGGACATCATGAAACTGCAATTCAAAATAATCACCCTATAAATCAAAAAACAGATTTTTTTACACTAAAGTATTCTAACCTATAAAAAGTTAAAGCTAAAAAGCTTCAAAACAATATAGAATTAATAAAAACTATAGAAATTTCTGTATAATAAAATTTTAATCATAAATTTCATATTATTAATTCAGAATTTAAAAATAAGTATTCAAAATAAACCATTAAAGAAAAACCAGCTAGAAATACAATTATGTTTTTAAGATTTAGAATTTTTTTTATTTTTTCAAACATTTAACAAAGAAAAGAATTAATATTTAATTCATTATAATAATAATGAACCTAAAAAAAACATTAAAAAAAATTTCCTATAAAGAAAAAATAGATATACTATAAAAAGTATAGTAATTTTAACAAATTGAAATGGGTAAAAATATAATTGAAATACATAAATTAACTAAACAATATAATAACAATAAAGTGCTAAAATCTATTGATCTAGAAATAGAAGAATGAGATTTTTTTGCATTACTATGACATAATTGAGCATGAAAAACAACTACTATAAATATACTAACAAACCTTGTTAATAAATCATCTTGAAGAGTAAAAATCTGATGAATAGATATAGATAAGGATTTTTCAGAAGCAAGAAGATTAATTTGAGTAGTTCCTCAAGAATTTAACTTTGATCAATTCGCAAAAGTAAAAGATATACCTGTAAATCAAGCTTGATACTACTGAATAGATAAAGATACTGCTAAACAAAAAACAAAAGAATTATTAAAGAAATTATGATTATGGGAAAAAAGAGATTCTAAAGCTAGAGAGTTAAGTTGATGAATGAAAAGAAGATTAATGATAGTAAGAGCATTAGTTCATGAACCAAAAATATTAATTTTAGATGAACCAACTGCATGAGTTGATGTTGATCTAAGAAAAAGTATGTGGGAATTTATAGAAAAATTAAATAAAAATTGAACAACTATACTACTTACAACGCATTATTTAGAAGAAGTTGAGGCTTTATGTGAAAAAGTTGCAATTCTTGATAAAGGAAAAATTATTGAAAATACTTCAGTAAAAACTTTATTATCTAAACTTAAAGAAGAAGTAATAATTCTATCTGTAGATTGAGATATAGATAAATTAGATAGTTCATTTAAAAAAAAATTCAAAGCTTCTATAATAGATAACTCAGAAATTGAAGTAACGATAACTAAGAAAATAAATCTAAATGAATTATTTAAAGATTTAGAAAAATTAAAAATAAATATTAAAAGTTTTAGAAATAAAACTAATAGATTAGAAGCACTTTTTATGAAAATAATTAACAAATAAAATGATAGACTTAATAACACTTATAAATAAAGAAATATCTAGATTTCTTAGAGTTTGGAAACAGACATTACTTCCCCCGGTAGTAACAATAGTTTTATATTTACTTATATTCTGAAAATTTATATGAGATAAAATATCAATAATAGATTGAATAAATTATATTGATTTTATATTTCCATGATTACTTATGATGTCAGTAATTATGGCCAGTTATCAAAATTCTAGCTCATCATTTTTCTGATCAAAATTTCAACATAACATAGAAGAATTATTTGTTTCTCCAATGGCTCATTGGAAAATATTGGTATGATTTTGTATATGAGCATTAATTAGATGATTAATAGTATGATTATTAGTTATAATAGTATGATCATTTATGGTAGATATAAATATTAATAATTATTTTTATACTTTTGTATTTTTAATACTAAGTTCTACTCTTTTTGCTTTATTATGATTATTAAATGGTATTTTTGCAAAAACATTCGATGATATTGCCATAATTCCCTCTTTTGTAATTACTCCATTAATATATTTATGATGAGTATTTTACTCAACATCTTTATTATCTGGTTTTTGGCAAACAATAAGTTCAATTAATCCTATATTGTACATGGTTAACTGATTAAGATATGCCTTTATATGATTCACAGATGTAAATATAAATACAGCAATAATAATACTTCTAGTATTTATTATATGATTAATTACAACAAATCTAATACTATTAAGAAAATGATATTGAATCAGAAATTAAGAATAAAAAAAAGAAGCAAAAGCTTCTTTTTTTTATTTACTTACATCTTTATATTTACCTCTTCATTTATATTCTATAGTAATTGGAGTTCCAAAGTAACCGAAGTTGTCTCTAATTCTATTTTCTAAATATCTTTTATAAGAAAAGTGAAAGTGATTTGGATTATTTACTGTTAATACAAATTTTGGTGGATTAACATCAACTTGTGATCAATAGTAAATTTTAGGATTATGTGATTTTTTATTACCAGTTGGTGGATGTTTTAAAAGAACTTGTTCCATAAAGTTGTTAAATACTCATGTTTTTACTCTTTTAAATCTTTCAGTTTTAATTTCTTTAGCATTTTCTAAAATCTCTTCAACTCTTTTTTCACTAACAGCAGAAGTAAAAACAACAGAAACCCATGGTAAAAATTCAACTTTTGATTTTAGATAATCAATATATCTATTCATCATTTTATCTTTATCAATACCTGGTTTTTCTAATACTTTATCCCATTTATTAACAACAATTATTAATCATTTCTTTTCATCTAAAACTTTAGATATAATAGATAAATCTTGATGAACAATTCAATCAAAACCATCAATAATTACCGCTATCACATCAGCTCTAGTTATTGCTCTATTACTTCTCATAACCGACCAATCTTCAACATTTCTAACTCAAACTTTAGATAATCTTCTTATTCAAGCTGTATCAATTAAAACAAAATCAGTTTCTCAAAATTTAAATTTTGTATCAATTGAATCTCTTGTAGTTCAACTCATATCTTTTACCATAACTCTATCTTCTCAAGTTATAGCATTTATTAAACTTGATTTACCAACATTTGGTCTACCAACCATAGCTAATTTTACAAAACTATCATCTATTTCTTCTTCTTTATAATTAAGACCTTTTGATTCTAAAAATTTAGCAACAAATAATCTAATATCATTTATTCAATCATTATGTGAAACTGAAACTGGGAAAAATTCTAAAGCATCTGCAAATCAAGCTTGAGAATAAGCTTCCATTTTTTTTGCTTCATTATCTGCTTTATTAGCAACAATAATTACATTTTTAACTTTTAATTCTCTAATTACTTTTAAAACTTGTTCATCAAGTTCAGTAACTCTATCATATTCTATAAGCCATATTAATAAATCACTAGATTCAATTGAATCTCTTGTTCTATGAGCTATATCTTTTGAAATCTCATCAGTTTTATTAGATAAATCTAATCAACCTGAATCAGAAAGAATATATGTTAATCCATTTTCTTCATCATTATATTCATATTCTGATATATCTCTTGTAGTTCATTCTTCATCATGAACTATCGCTATTTTATGACCTGTATACATATTGAAAAAACTTGATTTTCAAACATTTGGTCTTCAAATAATTGTAACTTTTCCTAACATTTTTTTGATTTATTTAGATAATATATTTTTTAACCTACAGAGTATATTGATTTTTAGAAAAAAACAAGTTTAAATTACTTAAACTTGCCATTAGAATCTTCATGTTTTCTTAAGTATTAGATAAATCATAAACATTATCATAATACTTCAGAAAAATAATATGTAAACAAAGCTAGGAGTAGTCCATAATGGAAAATCTATATTCATACCATAAAAACTTGTAATAAGTGTTAATGGTAGCATAAAAGCAGAGAAAATAGTTAGAACCTTAATAACAAAGTTTGTTTTTATATCAATCATTGTTTTAAATGTATCTTCTACAGATTCAATATATTCTTGTAAAATAGTTATTTCACTAACTATCTGACTAAGTTTATCTTCTAAATCTTCAAAATAAACCTCCATTTTTCATTTATACATTTTATTTATAACAAACTCTATATGTTTAAATAAATAAGCTTGAGGTTTAAACATATTACGTAAAAGTATAATATTTCTCTTCTTTATCATTATATCTCTTACTAAAGACGAATTTCATGAATCAAAAACATTTGATTCTATAACTTTTATCTCACGATTTATAGTATTTGAAACTTTAAACATTTTTTCAAGCATTGCTTGTGTGATTTCATATAAGATATAACCTGTAGTTACCTTAATATTTTCTCATGATTTTCATCAAGCTCAAATTTCTGAATAACGTGAAAAAATATTATCAATATTCATTCAAGAAAAATCTCTAAAAGTTATAAGAAATCATTTTCATATAAATATATTAAAAGAGTTCAATTCATATATTTTTCTTCTTACATTGTATTTTGGAAAATGAAAAATAATAAATGAATAATCTTCATATTCATCTATTCTTGCTTTTTGGTTTCATTCTAAACAAGCTTCAATATCTAATTCATGAAATTTATAATCCTTAACTATATTAAGAATTTCATTCGATTTCAAACCAACGGCATCAATCCATTTAATTTTTCATGTTTTTAATTCTCTAATCATACCTTATAAATATTAAGATATACAATGAATTAATTGTATTTTTTACTCTTTCTTTGTAAAGAAAAAATTAAAAATAACTAATTATGATTTTTTATTGTTATTTTTTTGCATTTAAAAAAAAGTTATGGTAAATTAATACTATAAGTCAATTTTTAAAAGATAAATAGCGAAATATGAATGCTACTCCTGAAAACATAAATAACAAAATTGAATCTGTTGACCAACAAGTTCATGCTTTAAAAGAAGCCAGAGAATTATCAGCACTTAAAGATAAAGTGGTGGAAGCTATCATGGAAAATATTTATGAACAATTCTGAACTATTCAAGAAGTTAACAATGCTCCAAGTAAAGATAATCTAAATAAAATTATCTCTGATAATTCAGATGAATCTGTTCAAGAAAAAACTACTATAGTTAATACTTCTATTGATAATGATCTAAAAGCACAATCAGAAGAAAAAACTACTATAGTTAATACTTCTACTGAAGCAGCAAATGATTCTACTTTCAAAACTGAAGAAAAAACTACTCCTTCATTATCAAAAATATCATTATGAGTAAAACCTACAAATAATAATGATAGCACTGAAAAAGTTGAAACTGAAGAAACTAAATCTGAAGAAGTTGAAACTGAAGAAACTAAATCTGAAGAAGTTAAGAAACCTACATGATTACCAAAAATGAAAATAAATCTTCCATCTAGCAAACCTGCAAATGATGAAAATTATAAAAAAGATGATGAAGAAAAAGATGCAGCATAAAAAAAGACTCCTAATTAGGAGTCTTTTTTTATATTTCTTCTTCTTCTTTTACTATTTCTATATGAAGTTCTTCTAATTGAGTATCTTCGATAATTGCAGGAGCATTCATCATTAGATCTTGAGCTCTACCAGATTTAGGGAAAGCATAAACTTCTCTAATATTATCTTCATCTTTTAAAATCATCATAATTCTATCCATTCAGATTGCAAATCATCCATGTGGAGGTACTCCATATTGAAATGCTTCGTACATTGCACCAAATTTTTCTTTTACTTCAGCTTCTGTTCTACCTACTTTTTCAAAAGCAGCAACTAGAGCTTCTATATCATGATTTCTGATTGAACCTGATAATACTTCAAAACCATTACAAGCAAGATCATATTGAACTGATTCTACTTCTAATAAATTTTCTTGCTCAAAAGCTTTGATTCAACCCTTTGGCATTGAAAATGGATTATGACCAAAGTCGACTTTACCAGTTATTTCATTTTCTTCAAACATTGGGAAATCTGTAATCCAAGCAAATGCTAGAATATTTTTATCAATAAATTCACCTTTTGTAACTTCATCAATTAATTCAGCTAAATGAATTCTAAATTTACCCATATAACCAGCAACAACTGTTTTATCACCTGCTCAAAAGAATACAACATCACCTACTTCAAGTTGCGTAGTTTCAATAATTTCTGCTAAATCTTCTTCAGAAAAGAATTTATTAAGAGGACCTTTAAGACCTTCTTCAGTCATTTGAAAATATCCTAAACCTCCAGCTCAATGTTGTTTAACAAATTTTTCAAAGTTTTTCATTTGAGATTTTGAGAAGTACTCATCTCATTTTGGAACTCTTAATGCTTTAATTCTGTTATTTTTAGTATCTGAAGCTATACTTGAGAAAATTTCATTTGTAGATCTAGCAAAAATAGAAGCTACGTCAACCATTTTTAAACCATATCTTAAGTCTGGTTTATCTGAACCATAAACTTCCATTGCTTCATTGAAACTCATTGAATAAAATTTATTATCCATAATAGTTTTTTCTGAAACAGCTTTTACTGTATCAAAGAAATATTCTTCAACTACTTTAAAAATATCTTCTTGTTCAACAAAACTCATTTCACAATCGATTTGATAAAATTCACAAGCATGTCTATCAGCTCTAGGATCTTCATCTCTAAAACAAGGAGCAACTTGAAAATATTTATCAATACCACCAACCATTAATAATTGTTTATATTGTTGAGGTGCTTGAGGTAATGCATAAAATTTACCTGGATTTAATCTAGAAGGAATAACAAAATCTCTTGCTCATTCTGGAGAACTTGCTGTAAATATTGGAGTTTGTACATCTAAGAAATCTCTTTCAACAAACCAGTTTTTTGTAAAGTTTACAAATTTAGATCTAAATTTAACATTATCCAAAGCTTTTTGTCTTCTTAAATCGATATATCTATGTTTATATCTGATTTCTTCATTTGCTAATTCTCAATGACCATCTAGTTCAAATGGAGGAGTTTTAGATTTAGAAAGTACTTCTACTTCATTATCTATTATAATTTCAATTTCACCTGTAATCATTTTTGGATTTGCTTGACCTTCCGGTCTAGCTCTTACAGTACCAGTAGCTTTAATCACATATTCACTTCTAAAACTATCCGCTACTTCATGAGCTTGCCTATTTACTTCTGGATCAAATACAACTTGAGTCAAACCATATCTATCTCTTAAATCGATAAATACAATACCTCCATGATCTCTTCTATTACTTACCCAACCAGATAAAGTAACTTTTTCTCAAATATTTTTTGCAGTTAAATCACTACATTTATGTGTTCTTAACATGTTTCTTAAATTTAAAATTTTAAATTAATAAAAGCACAAAAATATTTAGTAAAATATTTTTGTGCTTTTGGTTCAAACTAATTTGAAAGGTGCCACCTAAAGCTATTCTCAATTATATTATTTTAATGAAGTATTTCGACTTCACGAGGTTCTAATAAGAATAATTCTGTTCTTCCTCGAAGCTTGCAGTTGTTTGCTGCTCAAGTGCTATTGACATTATTATAGTATATTTTTTCAAAATGCAAGAATTTTTTAACAGATATATTACAACCTCTGTAATAGCGTTATATAACGAAATAAAATGAATAATAATCAATAGATGTTTTTTGACTGATCATTTATTTTATAGTAATATTAATATATAATTTATATTAAATAAAAAAAGGAAAAATGAGCAATCTATTTTACGAAGTTTTAAATAAAGATATAAAACTTACTCCTAGCGTAATAAAGAAATTTTTAGTTGAAACAGATAAGTTATTTGCTAGATTCAAAATAGATAATGATATCGATAATTTAAGAGTACTTAAAAATAAAATCGAACATCTACTTGAAGAAAAAACTCAAAATTTAACTAAAAAAGAAAAAAAAGAATTTGAGGCTATAGCAAAATTACTATATAAAATTGATGACTTTATTGATGTAAAAACTAAAGTTGGTGATAATAAAAATCTTATAAATGTAGTTGAAGAAGTTGAAAAACATTATAAAAAATGTTCTGATATTCCTGAAAGTAAAAAAAGTAAATATCAAAAATTTTGTGCTAAAAAATCTAAAATAGAGTATGAAAAAGAATTAATCCAATTACAAGTTGAATTATTAAAATTACAAAAACATATTAAAGAAACAGGGCAAAAATTATTAATTATATTTGAAGGTAGAGATGCTGCTTGAAAATGAGGAACTATTAAAAGATTTAGAGAATATTTAAACCCTAGATGATCTAGAGTTGTTGCTCTTGAAAAACCTAGTGATGTTGAAAAAACTCAATGGTATTTTCAAAGATATATTTCTCACTTACCTGCTGGTTGAGAAATGACATTTTTTGATAGATCATGGTATAATAGAGCATGAGTTGAACCAGTAATGGGATTTGTTTCAAAATCAAAATACGAAAAATTTCTAGATGATGTTCCTAAATTTGAAAAAATGCTTTCAGATTCAGGTATAAAAATTGTTAAATTTTACTTTTCAGTTTGAAAAGATGAACAAAAAGCAAGATTTGATTCTAGAGAATTCAATCCTTTAAAACAATACAAATTATCTCCTATTGATCAATTTTCTCAACAATTATGGGATAAATATTCATTAGCTGAATATCACAATTTTAAAAATACACATCATGATGATGCACCATGGATATTAGTAAATAGTAACGATAAGAAAAAAGCCAGAATTAATGCAATTAAATATGTATTAAATCAATATGAATACCCTGATAAATGTTCTAAATCTAAATTAAGATTAGATGATAAAATTGTTCATAGTGGTAAAGATAAAGTGAAAATGTTAAAAAAAGAAATAGATATAAATGAAGATCTATTTGAACAAAAATAATAAAAAAAGTACTGATTAATCAGTACTTTTTTTATTATTAAAATTTAAAAACATCTACAATTTTTCAATTTACCATAATATTATCCTCTTCAGATAGTATTATAGGATTATGATATTCATCATTTGATTCAGGTAATAGATAAATATTAGAACCATCTTTTTTATACCTTTTTAGTGTTGCAGCTCAGTTTACAATAAATAAAAATGCATCCTTAGCATTTAATGATTGATCATCTTTTTTTATTAATACATAACTTCAATTATCAACTGTTTTTCAATTGATTTCATATTTATTCATTGAAGTTCATTCAACTTTTAATATAAAATAATTAGTTTCATCTCATGTTAAAATTTTCTTTGAAATAGGTAAAACTCAATATCATGATTCAACAGCATCAACTAAAGGAGTTCAAGCATTAGCATAACCAAGAATAGGTATATTTAATGTAGTTTGAAATCATACAGTATTTCAAAGAGATATAGATCTATATCATCTTCATCTTGTTAGAAAACCTTTCTTTTCTAAAGCTTCTAAATACTGAACTACTCATCTTTTTGATTTTTGACTTAATAATGATGTAAGTTCTTCAATTGTAGGTGACTTAGCGTTTTCACCAATAAACTTTGTAATAACGTCTAATACGTTTTGTTGTTTTTCTGTTAACATATTTTATATGAATATATAAATAATATATACTGAGTATATATTTATTATTTTTCAAGTCAAGTATTATTAAGATTTTTCTTATCTTCTTTTAATATATCAAATACATGTGATTTAATATCATATATTTTATGTCTAACTATATGCTTGTTATGAATGTTTGAAAATAGATAAACAATTGATTTTCTCATCTTAATGATGTGTCTTATTTTTTTAGGAGAAATAACTAAAATCATTCACATTATTAAAAGAAAAATTCAAACTATAAGTGATCCAGGAAAAATAGGTAGCACTATTGGGATGATTGAAACTACAATAAAAAAGATACCAAAAAATAACCTTAACAAGAAAGGCATCTTCATATCGTATCTTAATATTTTTAGTAGTTTATATTCCATATTCTTAAAATTACTCTTACTATAATATAATAACATATCTTTGTAAAATAAAAAAAAATAGATATATTTTTATTATTATAAATTAATATATAAATTATGTGAAGAGATCATCAAGAAATAGATTGGGATAATTGGAGTTACGATGAAAATGATGATTGAACAGGTACTCAAAAAGAAGAAGAGATAATAGTTAAAGATGCCAATTGAAATATATTGAAAGAGTGAGATACTGTAGTTGCAACAAAAGATATAAAAGTTAAATGATCATCTGATATAAAAAGATGAGATAAATTTCCTAAAATAAGATTAACTGACGATATAGAACTAATAGAATCTTGAAAAATGGTTTTAAGAGCTGAATTCTTTAAAAAAATATAATATGTCTTTACTAATATACTTAATTTCATTCTTAGAATGATTTACAACTTTATCAATAGAAATAGTAGCACTTAGGAATTTCACTCCAATAATTGGTACTAATTCTATATCTACGTCAATAATATTATGAGTTATCTTACTGGCTTTATCTTATTGATATTTTATTGGTTGAAAAAAATCTAAGAAACTAAAAAAAGAAGAAATAAAAAATAAAGTTATTTTAAATTTATCGATTGCATGATTTTATTATGTTTTTTTTACTTTTATAGTAGATAAATTGGTACTAGTAAATCTATTAGAATATACTTGAAGTTATTTTATTGCTATACTGTTAAGCTCATTAATACTATTTTTCATTCCTGTATTTTTAGCATCTCAAACAATTCCACTACTTTCAGAAATACTAAAATGAGATAATGTCTGAGAAAAAATGTGAAAATTACTTTTCTTTTCTACCGTATGATCATTCATGTGATCAGTTGTAACATCTATCGTTCTATTCCCTTCTATTTGAGTAGAAAAAACTGCTATTTTTAATTCATTTATACTATCATTAATTGCTTTAATATTAGCCTCAAGTTGATTTAAAAAGATAAATTTTCCGATAATTATTTCTATAATTGTCTTTCTATTTTCGTCACTATTGCTAAGTTCACAATGATATCAATCAAAAAATATAATATATAAAGAAGCAAATTCTTATCATAATATTCAAGTAGTTGAAAATGAAAAAAACCAAAGAATACTACTACAAAACCATTGATATGCTTCAGGTATAAATATTGATTCATGAGAAAGTTATTTTAAATATATCAAGGAAATAAAATCAAGGATATTAGATAATAACTACAATAATATTTTAGTAATTTGAGCAGCAGGTTTCACTTTACCAAATGAGTTATCTGAATATGATAGCATAAACAAAATAGATGTTGTAGATGTTGATAAAAACCTAAAAAGTATTGCTGAAACTTACTTTTTACAAAAAAACTTATCAGATAAAATAATTTTTTATAGTCAACCTTCTCGTTATTTTATAAAAAATAAAATATCTAAAAAGAAAAAATATGATGCCGTAGTTATTGATATATATGTTTGAAAAAGTTTACCTCCCCAAACTCTTACTTATGAGTTTTTCACTAGTTTATCGAATATATCAGATGACATATATATAAATATAATAACTGACAAAAAACTTAAATCAGACTTTTCAAAGAAATTACTTTCAACTCTTGATAAAGCTTTTTGAGAAATATATTTTAAAGATGTTAATCAATGAAAAAATTCAAGTAATAAATCAAATTTCGTTATATCAAACATAAGCTCAAGTTGATATACAAGATATCTAAATCTAAGCTGAAAAGATATCTACTATGATAACAAAAACAGTATAGAAGTTGATTTATTCAATCAATAATAAGAAGAAATAGTATATCTATTTCTTTTTATTTATTTTACTTTAAGCAATATATTAATTATTATGTTGCCCAAAATAATTATTTATCATAAATATTGTTATAGATTAGATATTGTGATAAAATTATATAAATATATTTTATAGTAATTTATGGATAGAAAGAGTAATAATATAATCAGTGAATGATTTATAGCTTTAGGATATAGTCCTGAAGAAGTAAATTCAATTATGTCTTGAGATAACTCACCAATAGAGCTAAGGTCTTTAGAAGTATGCTCTAATGATGCTGTTTCAATTGAAGAATTTCAAGTAAAAGATAAGGTTCAAGAACTTGTAGAAATGACTAAAACAGAAGCATTAAATACAATAAAACAAGCTATATCTGAAGATTTATGAATAAATTGTAAATATTCATTAACATTTTTGAGTCCAAATGATTTCAGAGAAAAGTACTTTTGAAATGAAAAAATTTCTAGATGTTATAAACGTATATTTGCTAGGGATTTACCTGAACCAGAAAAAAATAAATACAATAATGAAATAAAGTATTTTTACGAAAATATAAAAACCATTAAAAGATTAATAGACTTACCTGAAAAAGATGATAATTACTATATAGAAGAAGTTAAAGAAAGATTAGAAAAAGTTTGAATAGATTCTGTAGAATCTCTAGAATATATTTGATGTAGAGAGGTAAATAACAAATACAAATGAGACTTTATATTTAGAATATATCTAAAAAAATTATTCTCTCAAGGTAGGTTAACCGATATTAAAAATACTGATATTATAGAAGTATTAGGATTAAAAAAAATAACGGTTCAACAACATAAACAAAATGTACTAAAAACTCTAGAAGATAATTTTTGAAGCTATATTGATTTCTTAAAAGAAACTGACAATAGTGTAGAAAATATAAATATTGAATCTGTTTCTACACTATACTTTGCAGATACAATATTATGAAAAACATTATCTTCTATAAATAAAGAAGATTTTGAGAGAATGATGGTTTGGTCATGATTTAAAAGTTTTTCAAAAAAAGAATTATTGAACAATGAGCCAGTTGAATATATAAAAAAATCCTTACAAAAAATATGAATTACAGATTTATATAAATTACTTATAAATAAAACAGCTCATTTAAAAAGAGATTTTGGTGATAATGAAGTTTTCAAATTCCATTATAAACAATTACAATGACATAATATATCAGAAATGAATTTTAGTAATCTTGTAGATTTATGACAAGTATTATATCCTAATATGTTTGAAGAAAATCATATCAGACAAGTAGCAATAAATAGTTTAAAAACACTATGATGCGATGATGATGAATCTATAAGAAATAGATTTTATTCTGAAAGACAAAGAAGAAAATTTTTCTATATAAATTGAAATGAAATATTTTCATTTATATTTAACAGAGTTCTAAACCCAGAAAGAATGAGAGCTTCTCGTGGATGGGATATTTCCAAAATAACTCATGACGATGTTGATAAATTTATAGAATATGTAAAAATAAAAACCTAGTAAACTAGGTTTTTATTTTTTTAAATCAATTTTCATAAAACTAATATCTGAACATCAAGGTTTAATTAATTTAGGATTATTCACTATGTTTCACTCATCTCACATTACAGGTTCTATACAAACAAAGTTTTTGTTTGGTAAAGACCGAACCCAGAATTTTTTATAACTACTAGATACTTCTATGACAATAGTTCATAACCCTGGAATATTTATTTCTAATGGAGTAAATGGGTTATCAAAAGTAATAGTTCAATCATTAGACCATATATCTATATTTGATTTAACATAATCTCATCCTTTAAATTTCCATTCTATTTCAGATTTATCACCAAATGGAACTCTAAAATATGGATGCAATCAAGTTGATATTGGTAAACTATTATCTGAGTTATTTAATATCTTATGAGATATATTAATTCAAGATTCATTTAAATTTACAGTATTCTCTACTTCAGCATAAAATGGAAAGATATTATAATCATTTAGATTATATTTTTGTACATAAATTCATTTATTTGAAGAAATCTTATTCCAAGTATTAATCCTTCAAGTACCATGCTGAGGAAGATTAAATCATGATATTTCTTTTTCTAAATCAGTTAAAGGTCAAGCATTTGGAAACATATAAGGGATTCATCATTTTACACTCTTTGAATAATCCATTAATGTTTCATCA
>Ga0193963_1000168_pt1 | contig 33638 bp, 23 predicted proteins | sample FB_6_MG_FD_140359 | JGI IMG/M metagenome (GOLD analysis project Ga0193963, IMG submission 140359) | Microbial mat bacterial communities from the Broadkill River, Lewes, Delaware, United States - FB_6_MG | ecosystem: Environmental > Aquatic > Freshwater > River > Microbial mats | place: USA...
AGTCTGAAATTATTCTTAAATCATTACATTGTCACATATTGTTGTTTTATGTGACAATGGTGTCAGATGTTTACCGGCGTTATTTTTATATAGTTGTATTTTTTGCTCTTCTGTCCATTAAAAGAACCGCTAAGTGTTGATTTTTTCTTATCAGGTTTGTATTCTTGCGGCACTTTAACTACACTCACAACAAATTAAATCAGCGTAAGTATGTAAATATAAGCACTGCTACACTTAACTTGTGAACATTAAATAATTCATGGATATGGATAGCAGTTAGAAATGGATTCACCCAGGGGAGCTTCATTAATGATTTCTTGTACTACTTTCACACCTTTTTTATCTCACCTAAACACCTGTCGTATCCACATTGTCATTGTTTTGGCCTTGTTTTTAGGGGCATGTTCAACGGCTACTAATCTAAAAACTTCACCTCTTAGTGCTGCAAATGACGCTAAAAATGAGCAGTTGCAAGCACCAAAGAAAATTTTAGTTATGCCCTTAGACGTAGAGTTATCACTGCTGACAGCCGCAGGCCTTTCAGAACCAAAAGCCGAATGGACTGAAAAAGCTATCTCACATATAACTGAAATATTGAAAAGTGCACTACAACAAGGTGGCGACACAATACAGTTTTATGAACGTTCAGAAAACAGTGCAGATAGCGATCAAGTTCAGTTAGAAAAACTACATCAGGCAACAGGTTTCAGTATTTTAATGCATGATATGGGGCAGCTCCCTCTACCTAGTCGGGCAGCAGATAAAAATCCTTCTGCTTGGAGCTTAGGCCCAAAAGCTAAATTGCTTGCCGAAGAGACAGGTGCGGATTATGCACTCTTTACTTTTGTACGTGACTCTTATAGTAGCGGAGGACGTAAAGCGTTAATGGCTATTGCTTCCTTATTGGGTGGTGGTATTCAAGGTGGTACACAAGTAGGTTTTGGGTCACTTGTTGATCTCTCTAGCGGTGAAATCGTATGGTTTAATCGATTGATGAGTGCCACAGGTGATTTAAGAGAAAAAGAAGCTGCTGAACTGTCTGTCTCGTATTTATTACAGAATTTTCCGTCTAATCAATAATCAGCATTACTGTTAATCATGGAGGGTAAGTTTTGTTGAAAATATTATTACACATAATTAGTGGGGCATTGCTAGCGTGTTTGCTAATGCCTGCTTATTCTAATGAATATCAACCAGATTTTTCGCCGGGTTACCGGCCTGATCTATCGACTGATGAAGGTGGGTTTTGGTATCAAGTTGATAAATTTGAAAAGCAGATAAAAGAGTCGCCAGAGCTAATTGTTGATGCAGAACTCAATGCTTATGTGAAAAATATTACATGTAAAATAACACCTGACTATTGCCCATTTATTCGGATTTATATTATTAAAAGCCCCCATTTTAATGCTTCAATGTTTCCTAACGGCATGATGCATATATGGAGTGGGCTGTTGTTGCGGGTAAAAAATGAAGCTGAATTGGCAACAGTTATTGCCCATGAAATAGCGCACTTTTTGCGTTCTCATCAAATACAGCAATGGCGCCGGTTGAAAACAAATACATCAATATCTATCTTTTTTGATGCTTTTCTGACTATGGGGCTAGCAACGCTAGGTGCTGTTAATAATGCAATGGCTTTTAGTCGTGATCAAGAGTCAGAGGCAGATTTATACGGCCTCCAACTCATGAGTCAGGCGGGTTATTCCCCTTATGCGGCATCGTCTTTATGGGAATATGTTTATAAAGAAACAGAAAATGATAAGACAAAACAAAAACAAAACTCTTTTTTTGCCTCGCATCCAAAAACAAAAGATAGACTGTTAGTTCTTAAGGAAAAGGCGACGAGCATTGATACAGCGGATAAGTTTAGTTTGAATCAAGAAGCCTATGTTAATACGATTGCTCCTCATTACTTCGAAATGATGAAAAGTCATCTTGTGCTGCGTGATATCGGGAGAACAGAAATGATGTTGCAGCGGCATGAAACAATAGGATATAAAACAGGTGACCTTGAGTATTTTCGTGCAGAAATGTATAAAACGCGAGCTGGCGAAGGTGATTTACAAAAAGCAATAGAGCATTATAAAAAATCAGTATTAAGTGACTCTACACCCCTCGAAGCTTACCGAGAACTAGGTTACTTGCTTACCAAACAACGTGATCCAGAGGCTAAACATTATCTACAAAAATATCTAGATGCAAATCCTGAGGCATCAGATAAAAAAATGATTCTATTTTATTTAAACGCAATGTAATTTTATGCTTGTATCAAAAGCATAATGTCATTACATTAATTATTGAGTGATTAATTATGAAAACATTATTGAAATTATTTGTTGTTTTTTCAGTCGCGTTGATGGTCGGCTGTGTACAGTATACTTTGGTACCTATTGGTAAAAATGAACATAATGGTATGTCAGTTGAGACCAGTATTAACTGGAACAAATCCCCCGTAACTTTTGGCCCTAAAACTGTCCTGTGGACAGCCGATGGTGAAATGCTTAATCGATTGGTATTAGTCAGTGCAGTTGCTGATAAGGAAGCAATGTTTCACTCACGTCGTGAAGATACTCCACAACCTAAATTTTCTGCAAACCTTTTGCCACATGAAATTGAAGCGTTTATTAAAACTTCAATGACTAATATGAGTGGCGGGCAATATCCTGTAGAAACCAGTAATCTAACGCCAGCAAAAATTGGTCAAGATATGGGAATTAAATTCGATATAAGTTATTACAATGTTGATGGTCTTTTATCTAAAGGTAAAGTAGGTGCTGTAATTACAAATGGTAAACTCTATGCCATGATTTTTACTGCTGCAAGCTTGCATCATTATGATAAATATAAAGGCGAAGTTGATCGCATTTTATCCACTTTGTCAATTTAGCCCGTATGCTGGTTTGCTAATGTAATCGATGCATAATACTCAGCCATTTAAATCAAGTAAAATCACAAGGTGATGAAATTTATACTTAAATGGCTGTGCTAATGAACTAAATAAAAGTTACTTTCATTTATTGTTTAAAACTATACTTTTGTCCGAATTGTTAATAAGAACTACTAGATTACCAATAAAAATAAAGACTCAGCACTTTAATAGATTATAGTTAATCCTACATTCAATAATTCATATCGATTATCCTTTCCTTTCGACTTTGCTTACATATATGAGCGTTATATCGCTGCTATAGGCCGTTAAGCAATTATCCCTGCATGTGCCATAGATGCAGGGATAATTGACAGGAGCTTTAAATATCGTTAGTATTATAAACATGCATTTTTAATGCATGTTATATGTATGGCACACAAATAAGACCTCACTGTGCAAAAACTCTTAATGTGAGCGTTTAATTGGCGGGTTGCTTTCAATCCTAGATACGGTTGTTATTCAATGAGGAAACATGAGGCATTTGCAGAACTCTAATAAAAGGCATTACTCGCAGGCTGGTCACACAACCGCGTTATGGCAACAAGCCTTTCGTCCTTTCTTTCTCGCGGGCGCTTTATTTTCTATTGTAGCGTTAACTCTATGGGTTGCAGTACTGATGGGGTGGTGGTTTTTTACTCCCTACGGAAATAGTGTATTTTGGCATGCACATGAAATGCTATTTGGTTTTGTCGGTGCAATTATAGTGGGTTTTTTATTAACTGCCGTACAAAACTGGACCAACCAACGAGCCGTTAACGGGTGGCCTTTGATTGCTCTTTTTAGTCTTTGGTTGCTAGCTCGGGTATTAATGGCAATGGGTTGGTCAGTATACCCATGGTTAATCATCATTGTTGATATAAGCTTTTTTTTAAGTGCAGCTGTATTGATGGCACGACTGGTGATTAATGCTAAAAACTATCGCAATCTATTTTTTGTACCCATATTGGTGTTATTAAGCATCGCCAACTTTTTAACGCACCTCTCAATTATAGATAATGAGCCCAGCTATTTTAGTTGGGGTATGCACAGTGCCATTATGCTTGTTATTTTACTAATCGTGGCTATTGCCGGGCGAGTATTGCCGATGTTTACGGCCAATGGTACTCAAACACAAAAGGTTAACCCTCTGCCATGGCTTGAAAAGATGGTGATGTTATCAACAGCCACTATTGTCATGATTTATCTTGTTAATGGTTCTATCCAGCTGCCAACGTATTTATTGAGTGGATTGTTTTTACTCGCCGCCAGCTGTCATAGTTACCGTGCTTATCGGTGGTATTGCCATATTATCTGGTCTGTGCCACTGGTATGGTCGCTGCATGTGGCCTATTGGTTTATACCGTTAGGTTTTGGCTTATTAGCACTGCATTTTGCCGGTATAGCGGTCTCTTTTAGTGCGGCGGTGCATGTGTTAACTACTGGTGCAATGGGTGCATTGATTCTCGCGATGATTGCGCGGGTATCATTGGGGCATACCGGCAGGCCGCTGATTCTCAATAAGGTAATGGTTTACGGTTTTTTGTTGATTGTACTCGCTGCTATCATCAGACTTTTCACGGGTTTATACCCTGCCTTAATCGGTGTTAATGGCTATTTATTGACAGTGGTCCTTTGGGGTATAGCCTATGGCCTTTATAGTATCAGCTACTACCGAATATTGACTCGCCCGCGAATTGATGGGCGCGAAGGTTAGCCTCTTTATTTATTCCTGTCTGATTTGCGGCCGTATGCACTAGAGTGGTAAGCAGTCTTTAAACTGTTAATATCTGATTTCACAATACCGACTGGCATATCCCGCGATATAGTTGCGCGCACATAGTACAGCTATCTATTCGTTAGTGGCTAATTCATAGCTCCAACGCAGTGTATCCATAATCAAAATGCTCACTCAATAACTAAGAATCAATTACTTTTTAATCGATAAAAAATATTTTCTCCTCTATGGAATAAAAAGGCGCCTATCGCTGTTTGCCCTGTATCAATACGACATTCATGAGGGTACAACATTGAAAATGAGAACAAGCATATTACTGTTAAGTCTAGTGATAGTGTCACCTTTTGTCAGTGCTGAGGTGAGAGTAAACCCAGCGCCCAACGGCATTGAGCTACCTGAGAATTACAAAGATTGGCGAGTGATATCGATGTCGCATCGGGTCGATAATAAAACGATGCGTGTTATTTTAGGTAATGATGTTGCGATAAAAGCCGCGCGTGCGGGCGAGACTAACCCTTGGCCTAAGGGCACTATACTGGGGAAAATGGTCTGGAGTGAGACCAAAGAAAAACACTGGCCAACAGCGATCGCACCAGATAAATTTGTACATGCTGAATTTATGCTTAAAGACCCTGTAAAGTACCAATCTACAGGGGGGTGGGGGTATGCACGCTGGTTAGGTATGGATCAAAAACCCTATGGTCGCGATGCCAATTTTGAGCAAGAATGTGTTGCCTGTCATACGCCGGTTAAAAGTAATGATTGGGTATATACAACACCTGCACTATGGCCATAATAGTGATGATTCAGTCTACACTCGAATAAGTAGTGATGTGTTGGTAAATAGCTGCCGTGACTATTTTTATTGCCCATACAGTGTGTTGTTCACACTGTATGGGCTCTTTGAGTTTTACAGTAAACTACTTTTAGATCAAAATAAAGGCCAATGATCGGCGTATGAAAAATTTTGAATCTCAATTAATACAACTTATTCCTCGACTAAGACGTTATGCTAGAGCATTGACAAGCAGTGCTCACGGGAGTGATGACTTAGTGCAAGATACCCTTGAGCGGGCCTTAAAGAAAAAAAGTTTGTGGCGTAGTGATACCGAATTGAGACCTTGGTTATTTACCATTATGCACAATGTATTTATCAACACTGTGCGCAGTCATAATAGACAACCACCGATGGATGCGTTGGATGAAAATATTTGTGATCAGGCTATGTCGCCTGAAGCGCTACAAATAGCACAACAGCTAAAACACTATGTCAATGATCTACCTGACGAGCAAAAAGAAGTTTTTTTGCTGGTGTCTCTTGAAGGGTTTTCCTATAGTGAGGTGGCTGACATCATGAAAATTCCAATAGGTACTGTCATGTCGAGGTTGTCTCGTGCGAGGAGTCGTTTACGGCAGCAAATAACGACACAACAACAATGCCCATTGCGGAGAGTTAAATAATGGCTGATGATAAAACGATTACTGATGCAGAATTACAAGCGTATCTTGATCAGCAGTTAGACGCACAGCAGTCTCGCGATATTGAACGTGCATTGCAAGAGGATGAACATGCGCGTGAAACACTTAAAGACTATCAGCAAATCAATCAGACCTTACATCAATTGTATGACCCTGTACTACAAGAGCCTGTGCCCCCATCTATGCTAGCGACGACAACACCTTCAAAAATTCCGTCTATTGCAGCAGCTATAGCGTTATTTTTAGTCGGTAGTGTATTTGGCTGGCAAGCACCAATATATTTGAGTAACACCTTAAGCTCTGTATCTAAAGCTGAACCAGATTTAGTTCGCCCGGCGCTGTTTGCACACTCAATCTATGCGGTAGAAGTGGCGCACCCGGTTGAGGTTAATGCACAAGAACATCAGCACCTAAATCAATGGCTGTCAAAACGCTTAAAGACAACCTTGAAAGCACCTGATCTATCGGTGGCGAGTTATCGGTTAATCGGTGGTCGGTTATTGCCTTCTACACAAGACCGCATGGCCGCTCAGTATATGTATGAAAATGCAGCAGGCAATCGCATTACATTGTATGTGCGCCGAGGGGATTGGGTTAACTCGCAATCCATTAATTATCAACAGCAGCAAGGCTACGCCATGTTTTACTGGATTGATGAGAGTATGGGTTATGCCTTAACCAGTGATTTGAGCAACCCACAACACCAGCATTTGGCAAAAGAGGTATACCATCAGTTGAGTTTAGGTTCGATAAAAATATAAACCAGTTATCAAAGCGTGTATTCAACACAACACCAGATCGACTGTTGCAGTATGATCGTTAAAGGTTTTTAGTGCGCGAGTGCTATTATTTAGTGTACCGCTAAAGGTTTTACTTGCTGTAGTGCATTCCATAATAAGTGCTTGTCGGCTGTTGTGATATAGCGTTGATTAATGGCCTTATCAACATTTGCGAATGATATCGAGTGAAATGAGCCATAAACGGCTAGATACTCAACCATCTGTTGGTTAATCTGATTGCCTAGGCGCAGTAGTGCAGGGCGAATCTCTTGTTGCAGATCGCTAGGTTTTTTTTGCGTTGGCCGAGATAATAAATCAGCGCGATAGCGAAATTGAATGGCTTTAGCTACAGCAATTTGTGCACTGAAAAAAGCGGCCGTACTGGTAGGGTCAAGCCCATTCTTACGTGCTGATAGGGTTGCCTTTGTCAATACTATTTTTTCTCGTTGAATATCTTCAATCGGCAGTGAGCGCTGTGCTTTAAAGAGCGCGACATCTTCCATGTAGCCTAATCTTTCATTGATGAGCTGAAGCAATGATACTGAGGGCGCGCTTGTGTGAGTGCTCTCGGCACTAAGGCTACTCATATAAACCATAGTGCTCAGTAGTAGAGTTAATGTGTGTAAAAATTTCATTAGCAGCCTTTAGTGATATTCACAGTTATAGAAAATACGACACGATATGTGCTCGGTGGCATATTTTTGAGGTAATGTTTTTCAAGCATAACTCTTGAAACGTTACCGTTGTGGTAGGGTTACAAGGTAGCGCTTGAGGGTATGCTAAATTATACACGAAAGCCAGTGCTTAATAGCCTCACGGTTTAAGGGCAGGGGTAATAGTCTACACATAGATGTTGTGTAGCAATAGGTGTGATAGCGTTTATAACGCTATTAATTCCAGCGCAGCATCGATCTTGTTGCCCAGTAATCTTGTGGCTGCTGCACCATCTCAGCGAGGGTATCAAATAGTGATTCTTGTGGCATTAGTGTTTGCGCGGCTATATTGGATTGTAATTGGTGTAGAGTAGCTGCACCACTGAGCACAATATTAACAAAGGGCTGCTGTAGTATCGCGGCCAGGGCAATTACATCCATTGTCGTTTGATAGTGAGCGGCGCGTTGTTGTATCGGTGCAAGCTTATCGGTATGTATTGGGGCGCTTTTACTGGCTGTTGTGCTGAGGCGGCCGTTAGCGAGTGCCTCTTTGATAATCACAAACACACCATTATCGTGTGCTATTTGCAGTTGAGCTGCCACACTGGTATCAAATAGATTATACGTTACCTGTACAACATCAAATAAAGGTTCACCGGCGATGGTTAATGCCAGTGCGCGCTCAATCGTGGTTGCTTGCTCAGGCCCGCTTGTTGAAATACCGATGCGTATCGATTGCTGTTTCAGTGAGTACAGCCGCTTGAGAACATCGCGATTGTCTAAAATACCCGAGTCCAATGTGGCTGAATGCACTAGGTACATATCGAGATGTTTGCCCAGCAAGTGTTGGCTTTCTGCCCACTGTTTATTGAGGTTATCAATACTGTGTTCTTTGATTTCATGCACACTCGCATCAGCCTGCCAATTGGCGGTATAGGTATATCCCCATTTGGAGCTAATCGTCAACGCTTGCGCATGCGTACTATTCTCGGCGAGCCAGCTGGCTAAAAAGGATTCTGCGAGACCATAAGAGCGGGCTGTATCAATATGGCGTATACCGTGCTCAAAGGCATAGTTAAGCAAGCGATGGGTGCGTTGTTGCATCATGCTAATACTGTTTTCACCTTGAAAGTCATGCCCGTGGCCTATATTAATATAGGCGGGCCGTCCTAGTGCTGCAAGCCCAAGGCCGATCGCTGGAGTATGTGATATGGTCATAGCCTTTTTATTACTCTCTATTTTTTTTGTTTTTTGTTTTTGGCAATAAGGTGCCTTATTATTAGTAAGCTATTATGCTTTTTTATAGGTTTGCGTGACGGCCAGAGCAGGTTGCTGTGCGGCGATAAACTGCGCTAATTTTTCTTGCTCTGTTGTGTTTAAACGCAACCCAAGTTTAGTGCGGCGCCAAAGAATATCCTCGACGGATAACGCCCATTCTTGGTCGATTAAATAGCGCACCTCACATTCATAAAGCCCTGCGCCAAAGTGTACCCCCATATCGTTTACATCAGTACATGTCGATAAAAACTGATAGCACAATGTGCCATAGCTTCGAACATAGCGGGTAACTAACGTGTGCTCTAACCAGGGGTGCTGCTTTTGCAGTAAACTCGTTAATTGCGCTTTACTGCTAAAGTCTCCCCCGGGCAGGGCAGTGGTTTTAGTCCATGCAGGTTTCATATGTTTAAAAAAGTTGCTTATTTTATCAGTCGCTGCCTCGGCCAGCTTGCGATACGTCGTAATCTTTCCTCCAAACACTGACAGTAACGGTGCCTTGTTCTCTGTCGTATCGATCTCTAAAGTATAATCTCGGGTAATCGCTTGGGCTGAGGCTGATTCATCATCTAGCAGGGGCCTAACGCCACTATAGGTATGCACAATATCGTTACGAGTGATTTTATGTTTAAAGTGTTTGTTAGTAATGTCGATCAAGTAGTCAATTTCAGCGTCTGAAATACTGACCTCTGCCGGGTCCTGTTTTACTTCAATATCTGTCGTGCCTATTAATGAAAAATCATCTTCATAGGGGATCACAAAGACAATGCGCTGATCTTCATTTTGTAGAATATAGGCTTGTGGCTGGTCGTGTAATTTAGGCACAACAATATGGCTGCCTTTAATTAAGCGAACATTTTGAGGTGCTTTTGCATGAATAATGTGTGCAAATAAATCAGCAACCCAAGGGCCGGCGGCATTGACCAGCATTTTACACTTTACGCTCGCGACCGCCTGGGTTTGCGTATCGAGTAAATCCACTACCCAGTGGTCTTTTTCGCGTATAGCCTTTACACAGCGATTTTGTGTGCGAATACTAGCACCGTGTTGCCGGGCAGATACTGCATTGAGTACCACTAAGCGGGCATCATCAACCCAGCCGTCTGAGTATTCAAACCCTTTTTTCATATCATCGACTAACGGGCTGTTACTATCAAATGATACCCCACAGGACTTTTTGAGTGTATTGCGCTTGCTGAGGTAATCATATAAAAACAGACCCGCCTGAATCATCCAGCGCGGTCTTAAGTGTGGGCGATGGGGCAGTATAAAGCGCAGTGGCCATATAATATGGTGGGCGTTATTAATTAATACTTCACGCTCGGCCAGCGCATCTTTGACCATTTTAAACTCATAGTGCTCTAAATAACGTAGACCACCGTGAATCAATTTACTACTGTTTGATGAAGTACTGCAGGCGAGGTCGCCCTGCTCACAAAGAAGAACATGTAAACCGCGGCCTGCGGCATCATTGGCAATGCCACAGCCATTAATTCCACCGCCAATCACGATTACATCATAGAGGTTTTCAGTTGTCATAAGCCTACTAACTAGTTGTAAAGTGGGTAAATCTAGAGTGAATATAAGCGGCTTTAAGAAAAATATCAACACAAAAAGAATAAAAAGGAATAAAAAAGAACATTCTGTATGTAATGTCCGCTTTGCCCGCAGCGCTCGCCGCTATTGTGTGTGTGCAGTTACTTTTTGCACCTTTACGTTATATGTAGTTGTACGCCATTACTGTGAAGTAGGTTCTTTATATTCTCTGACGGGTCAAAGTCGGTAAATAAGTGGTGGGCTTCATTAATATTGCCGAGTCGTATCATGGCATTGCGCCCAAATTTGGTTTGATCCGCTGCCAGTAGCACTTGTCTGGAATTGCGAATAATACTTTGCGATACTCTGACTTCACGGTAGTCATAATCCAGCAGTGCGCCGTCCTCATCGATACCACTGATACCGATAATGCCGAAATCCATTTGAAATTGATTAATAAATTCAATGGTTGATTCACCAATAATACCACCATCGTTATTGCGCACTTCGCCACCGGCCATAATAATCGAGCAGGAGTCATTTTCACTTAATATAGAGGCTATATGAATGTTGTTGGTGACTACTTTTAGGTTTTTGTGATCAATCAGTGCCTGTGCTACAGCCTCTGTTGTCGTGCCTATATTAATAAAGAGCGATGAGTTATTAGGGATATGTTGCACGAGCTTTTGTGCAATTTTATTCTTGGCCTGTTGGTTAGTACCTTTTCGTTCTAAGTACTCGGTGTTTTTAGTGCTAGACCCTAGGCAGGCACCCCCGTGATGGCGAGTAATCAGATTGGTTTTTGCCAGAGTATTTAAATCGCGCCTGATTGTCTGTGGCGTCACTTTAAAATGATCCACTAATTCATCAATCGAGACAAAATTTCGCTGTTCTATTAGTTCAAGTATCTGGCTATGGCGGTAGGTTTGGTTCATTTTTAGGTGAATCTTCACTGGTTGTTGATTTTATGTGACCGATTTTAACCGATTTTCCTTTTTTATTTCCATTAATGGCTTTTTTTCTTAAGAATTACACAGAAAAACAAATTAGACTAGGCTAATGTCGCTTAATGTGATTTAATGCGAACATAAACGAACAAATAGTGACATTCGCTCTCTGCTACATAATAATAAATTGAGGAATCAACGTTCATGGGCCGCTACCTATTGTCTATTGACCAAGGTACTACCAGTACTAGGGCTGTTTTGTTTGCGTCCGATGGTAGTCTCTGTGCTAAATCCCAACAAGAATTTCAACAACACTTTCCCGATAATGGCTGGGTTGAGCACGATCCCAAGGATCTCTTGTCGAGCGCTATTGAGTGCTGTCGCCAAGTTATGCGCGATGCAGATGTAAGCGCGACTGATATAGCCGCGCTGGGCATCACCAACCAGCGTGAAACTACCATTGTCTGGGATAAACACACCGGTGAACCCATTTACCATGCCATTGTCTGGCAAGATCGGCGCACCAGCCAATACTGTCAGCAACTAAAAGATGATGGTATTGAAAGCTTACTGGTTAAAAAGACGGGGCTACTTGCGGACCCCTATTTTTCTGCCACTAAACTTAAATGGATACTCGACAATGTCGATGGTGCTCGCGCTCGCGCGCAACGAGGCGAGCTGCTCTTTGGCACGGTTGATACCTTTTTACTGTGGCACTTAAGTGGTGGGCACTCTCACAAAACCGATGCCACCAATGCCTCGCGAACCTTGTTGTTTAACATTCACACCCAATGCTGGGATGAAGAACTACTGGCGTTGTTTGATATTCCGGCAGTAATGCTGCCCGAAGTGATGGACTCCATTGATGACTTCGGCGAAACCAGTGCCAGCATACTGGGTGCGGCTATACCCGTATACGCGATGGCCGGTGACCAGCAGGCGGCCTTGTTTGGCCAAGCGTGTTTTCAATCGGGCATGGCCAAAAGTACCTACGGGACTGGGTGCTTTTTAATGCTCAATACCGGTGATAATGCTTTAGTGTCTAAAAATCAATTACTCACCACGGTCGCTTATCGCATCAATGGCAAAGTAACTTATGCACTAGAGGGCAGCATTTTTGTCGCCGGTGCAGCTATACAGTGGCTACGTGACGGTTTAAAGCTCATCGATAAAACCGACGAGGTTGAACTGCTCGCACGTGATACCTCATTGTCGCATGGTGTGTATATGGTGCCTGCTTTCACAGGCCTCGGCGCACCCTACTGGGACCCCGATGCACGCGGTGCTATTTTTGGGTTAACACGCAATACCGGTATTAAAGAAATTGTCACCGCAGGGTTGCAGTCGGTGTGTTACCAAACAAAAGATTTACAAAAGTCGATGGAAGTCGACGGTGTACGCCCCACCTCATTAAGAATCGACGGTGGCATGGCCGCCAACGGCTGGTTTTTGCAATTTTTGGCAGACATTCTCGGCGCTAGAGTTGATGTGCCCAATGTGATTGAAACAACCGCCCAAGGTGTGGCGTTTATGGCAGGTATAAAGGCCGGTATATTCTCATCGATGGAACATATTGAAACCATATGGAATTTAAAAACCAGTTATGAGCCGATCATGACTAAACCGGAGCGTGATACTTTTTATGCCGGCTGGAAAAAATCCGTACTGCGCGTGAGCAGTGAGTTGGTGTAACTCTAGCGTTTTTTCACCCCCGAGGCTGTATAACTATAATTAAGCCACTTGTATTCTAAGAATGTTGCCAGTAATTGGCTGTGTTACACATAGGAAAATAATTATTATGTCACTTGTGTTGAAGAATATTTCGCGCGTTGTCGATGGCGAATGCTACATTAACAACGCAACCATTACCTTTGAGCCCGGTTCATTTAACGTATTGTTAGGCCGTACCCTCGCGGGCAAAACATCGCTGATGCGCCTGCTGGCCGGTTTAGATAAACCCAGTGAAGGCCGCCTATTTATGGACGGTGTTGATGTGACCGGTGTTGCAGTACAAAAACGCAATATCGCAATGGTCTACCAGCAGTTTATCAATTACCCCAGTTTAACTGTTTTTGAAAATATTGCCTCGCCTTTACGCATTGCCGGTGTTGCCGAATCAACGATTCATAAAAAGGTAAACGAGGTGGCGGCTATGTTGCATATCGAACCTTTTCTACAACGTTTTCCGCTTGAATTGTCCGGTGGTCAGCAACAGCGTACTGCGATGGCACGTGCCCTGATTAAAGAGGGTGGGCTTATTTTATTTGACGAGCCACTGGTCAATCTGGATTATAAATTGCGTGAAGAGCTGCGTTTTGAATTGCGCGAATTATTTAAAGTCAAAAATACCATTGCCATTTATGCCAGTACAGAACCTAGTGAAGCCTTAGCTCTTGGCGGTGTAACCAGTTTATTGCACGAAGGGCGCATTATTCAATCTGGCCCTGTCAATGAGGTTTATAATCTGCCTGATAGTATCGAGGCGGCTGAGCTATTCAGCGAACCCCCCATTAATATTATTAAAACAAAAGTGGCTAAGGAGCAGGTTTATATTGGCAATAGCGATGGGTTTAGTCTCAGCAAATTGCCTGCGCCACTGCCAGTGGGTGACTACAATATTGGCATTCGCCCGCATCATATTACATTAACACAGTGCCACGATGATGATATCGCGATAGAGGCTAAGGTGGATGTTGCTGAAATCAGCGGCTCAGAAACCTATTTGCACGTCGCCAATGAATATCTCACGATGGTCATTCAGCTCTCGGGTATTCACGTTTTTCATACCGATACTCGCCTGCGGGTGTATTTGCCTGTAAATAAATTATACGTATTTGATCATGCCGGTAAACGGGTATTAGCACCACAGTATCTGTCGACACAAAATGATCGAGCCCATAACAGCAAGAGGGATACCCACCATGGCTGAGATACATCTGCAAGCATTAGCACATAGCTATCTCGATGCACCTAAAAGCCCCAGTGACTACGCTATTCGCGAAATGAATCACGTGTGGAATCAAGGGGGTGCCTATGCACTACTGGGCCCATCAGGCTGCGGTAAAAGCACATTGCTAAATATTATCTCAGGGCTACTGCAACCCTCACACGGCAGCGTTAAATTCGATGGCAAAGAAGTTAATCAGCTATCACCCAGCGCGCGCAATATTGCGCAGGTGTTTCAATTTCCCGTCGTCTATGACTCGATGAGTGTATTTGATAACCTAGCCTTTCCACTGCGCAATTTAGGTTATACAAAAGAGCGTGTCACACAAAAAGTCAATGAAATTGCCAATGTACTAGAGCTTGGCGATTTATTACGCCGGCGCGCTAATAACCTCACAGCTGATGAAAAGCAAAAAGTCTCGATGGGGCGTGGTTTAGTGCGCGATGATGTCTCGGCTATTTTATTCGATGAGCCTTTAACCGTCATCGACCCCCATTTAAAATGGAAGCTACGCCGCAAGCTAAAACAGATCCATGAAAAATTTAATATTACGATGGTCTATGTCACCCACGATCAACTAGAAGCATCTACCTTTGCCGATAAAATTGCCCTGATGTACGAGGGTAAAATCGTTCAGTTCGGTACCCCGCAAGCCTTATTTGAAGAGCCCGAGCACACCTTTGTCGGCTATTTTATTGGCAGCCCCGGTATGAATATAATCGAAGTGACTATTAAGGGCACAGCGGCGGTATTTAATGATACCCACGTGCCACTGAAGCCCGCATTGGTTGAAACCGCCAAGGCGATAGCCTCTAGCAATATTAAAATAGGTATTCGGCCTGAGTTTGTACGCGTTAGCGACACCCCATTTGATGAGGGCAGTTATGTCGCGACAGTGCTCGATGTTGAAAACCTAGGCACCTATAAAATACTCACACTCTCACTGAGTGGCCAGCGTATCAAAGCCCGCCTTGAAGAAGACCAACGCGTTCCTGAACACACAGCCCATGTTCAATTCCCTGAACAATACTTAAAAGTCTATGTCGATGAGTATCTCGTTAAAGGAGATGAACTATGAACGTAAAAATACAAAATAATAAAGCGTGGTTTTTAGTTTTACCCGTACTGTTATTAGTGGCCTTTTCAGCGGTTATCCCGCTGATGACGGTGGTTAACTATTCCGTACAAGATATCTTTGATCAAAGTCGTGTATTTGTAGGTACCGAATGGTATCGCGAAGTACTCAATGATCCTCGTCTACAAAGCTCACTACTACGACAGTTTATATTCTCAGGCGCGGTACTGTTGATAGAAATACCGCTGGGTATCTTAGTGGCCTTAATGATGCCGACAAAAGGTCGTATGGCCTCTGTCTGTTTAGTGGTACTTGCCATGCCGTTGTTGATCCCGTGGAGTGTTGTCGGCACTATCTGGCAAATATTTGGCCGTGCCGATATTGGTTTGATGGGCGCATTCTTAAACGGTATAGGTATCGATTACAACTATGCATCAAACCCAATGGATGCCTGGTTTACCGTACTACTGATGGATGTGTGGCACTGGACATCACTAGTAGCACTACTGTGCTACTCCGGCCTGCGCTCGATTCCCGATGCCTACTACCAAGCGGCCAATATTGATCAAGCCTCCGCTTGGGCCATATTTCGCTACATACAATTACCCAAGTTACAAAGTGTGTTAGTAATAGGCGTATTACTGCGGTTTATGGATAGCTTTATGATCTACGCTGAGCCCTTTGTGCTAACCGGCGGTGGGCCGGGTAACTCCACCACCTTCTTAAGTCAAACACTGACAAAAATGGCTATTGGTCAGTTTGATTTAGGCCCGGCGGCAGCCTTTTCACTGGTGTATTTTTTAATTGTATTGCTCGTATCGTGGTTGTTTTTTACAACGATCACTCATCTTGATAATAAGAAGTAGGTGCCTGATGAATAAGCGTAAAATTTTTGGTATTAGCCTCTATATACTCTTTCTTGTGCTGCCGATTTATTGGCTAGTTATGATGTCATTTAAAAGCAATGAAGAAATTTTAGGTTCATTAACCTATTGGCCACAACATTTTTCATTTGAAAATTATATGACGATCTTTACTGATCCCAGTTGGTACATGGGATATGTAAACTCGATGATTTACGTCGTGATGAATGTCATTATTACCTTGCTCACTGCACTGCCTGCGGCCTATGCCTTTAGTCGCTACCGATTTTTAGGCGATAAGCCACTATTCTTTTGGCTGCTGACTAATAAAATGGCCCCACCGGCTGTATTTTTGCTGCCCTTTTTTCAACTGTACTCTTCAGTGGGTTTATTTGACACGCATATTGCGGTCGCACTGGCTCACTGTTTATTCAGTGTGCCACTAGCGGTATGGATTCTTGAGGGCTTTATGTCAGGGGTGCCCACAGAAATTGATGAAACCGCCTATATTGATGGTTATAGCTTTCCGCACTTTTTTATCAAAATATTTCTGCCGATGATTCGCTCAGCTATTGGTGTGACGGCGTTCTTCTCTTTTATGTTTTCATGGGTAGAGCTATTGATGGCGCGCACCTTAACGTCCATTCATGCAAAACCCATCGGCGCCATTATGACCCGCACCATCGGCGGTGAAGGTGTCGATTGGGGGCTATTAGCCGCCGCCGGTGTACTGACTATTATCCCAGGTTGTCTTGTGGTTTGGTTTGTACGTAATCATATTGCCAAAGGCTTTGCCTTGGGCCGTGTTTAATTGTGAGGTAAAAGATGGAATGGATGGCTTGGTCACCAGTGAGTGCAACGTTTTTTATCACCATAGCCCTTATTATTATTGCTATGGTTATTGCTGAAATAAAATCACCAACCATAGCGCGCACGGGTTTTTTACCGATTATTGCCACTACCCGTGGTGATAGATTATTTATTGGTTTACTTGGCAGTGCTTATATTCATTTGATTTTTCTCGCCCTGAGCGAGCAATCGATATGGATCGCATTTGGTATTTCAGTCGTGTGGCTAATCAGCGTTTTACGCTGGGGCTAGCCCATTAAAAATTGATATTCATAGATGCTTTAGTCTGTGAACTCAATGGATATTTAGTACATATTATTGGCCGTATGTGGTCAGCTAATATTGCTAAATAGTCAATATTAACAACGAGAAGATAAGGGTTAGATATGAAAAGCAACAATAAAATAAAACCATCTAGTCTACTTACACTGATTGCAGCGGTTTCTGCCATTGGTATAAGTGTCAATACGATGGCCGATCAATACTCTGATGCCGCCAAAAAATGGCTCGATACTGAATTTACCCAATCGACACTGAGCCGTGAAGAACAAATGAAAGAGCTGCAATGGTTTACCGAAGCCGCTAAAGCCTTTCGCGGTATGGATATCAATGTTGTCTCTGAGACCATTACCACTCATGAATATGAATCAAAAGTACTGGCGAAAGCCTTTGCTGAGATAACCGGCATTAATGTTAATCACGACCTAATCGGCGAGGGTGATGTGGTTGAAAAGCTGCAAACGCAAATGCAGTCAAATCGCAATATCTACGATGGTTGGATCAATGACTCCGACTTAATAGGCACACATTTTCGCTACGGAAAAGTAGTCCCGATCTCAGATATGATCGAAGGCGAGGCGAAAAATCTTACCCTGCCAACACTAGACCTAGAAGACTTTATTGGCACCAGCTTTACCACCGGGCCCGATGGTAAGTTATACCAACTGCCAGACCAACAATTTGCCAACTTATACTGGTTTCGCGCCGACTGGTTTGAACGCGCTGATTTAAAACAACAATTTAAAGCCAAATATGGCTACGAACTAGGGGTGCCATTAAATTGGTCTGCCTATGAAGATATCGCTGACTTTTTCTCAAACGACGTTAAAAATATTGACGGCAAGCGGGTCTATGGCCATATGGATTACGGCAAAAAAGACCCCTCACTCGGTTGGCGCTTTACCGATGCATGGTTTTCAATGGCCGGTGCGGGCGATAAAAGTATCCCTAATGGGCTACCGGTTGATGAGTGGGGTATTCGTGTCGATGGCTGTCGCCCTGTGGGGTCCAGTGTATCGCGAGGTGGTGCAACCAATGGTCCGGCGGCTGTGTATGCAACGACCAAATACGTTGATTGGCTGCGCAAGTATGCCCCACCTGAAGCGCAGGGCATGACCTTTGGCGAAGCAGGGCCTGTACCGGGGCAGGGCAATATTGCCCAGCAAATTTTCTGGTATACCGCCTTTACCGCGGCACTCACCGAGAAAAGCTTGCCCGTGGTTAATGCCGATGGCACGCCCAAATGGCGTATGGCACCTTCACCTAGAGGGCCTTACTGGGAAGAGGGCATGAAACTGGGTTACCAAGATGCCGGCTCATGGACCTTCTTAAAATCAACCCCTGAAAAGCGTCGCCTAGCCGCTTGGTTATACGCGCAGTTTACCGTTGCTAAAACTGTGTCACTGAAAAAGACCTTAGTGGGTCTCACACCGATTCGCGAGTCCGATATCAACTCACAAGCCATGAGCGATGCAGCACCCAAGCTCGGTGGTTTAGTCGAATTCTATCGCAGCCCAGCACGTCTGCAATGGTCACCTACAGGTACCAATGTACCTGATTATCCTAAGCTTGCGCAGTTGTGGTGGCAGTATATTGCAGAGGCCGCCAGTGGTGAATCAACGCCACAAGAGGCACTCGATGGCCTAGCCAACGCACAAGATAAAGTACTGCGACGTCTAGAGCGCGCTAAAGTACAAGGCGAGTGTGGCCCTAAACTCAACCCTAAAAAGAAACCCGCCTACTGGCTAAGCCAGCCAGGTTCGCCAAAAGCGAAGCTAGCCAACGAAAAACCCCAAGGCAAAACCATTGCCTACAATGAGCTGTTAAAAAGCTGGCAGCAGTAAACAACGGTTCTTAGCGCTTGTTAACGCTCACCGTTACAGGCGTTTTTTTTAACTTTAAATGTTCGATAATAATCGATTTTTAATAATAAAGAAGATTTTAGTATTTTTTTGATTTCTATGTGTTCGATATAGTTCTTTAATGTATTTTTTTGATAGTTCTATACCCAATAATAAAGAGTTAGCCCCCCAATAATAAAAAGAGAATTGATCCTATGATGAAAACAATAACACGTACACTCTCGCCCGCTCTTGGTGCCACATTAGTGGCTGCAAGCCTTGCAACACTGACCACGACCGTACACGCCACCGAATTTAGCCTGGGTAATGGCTGGCGCGGCAGTGTGGGGTTACAAATACAAGCCTTTGTGGTCGATTTAGATGATGACGCTAGCGATGAATCCAGCTCGCGGGTGCAATCGGGTTTTGACCCATCAAAACTGACGATTGGTGTGGTTGCCCCTGAGCACAATGGCATCACTGTATCGGGTACTTTCCAAGCGGTGCAATCGATCCAAGGTGCTAAAGATCAAGGTGATGGCTCAACCGATAACTTTGGTGTTCGGATCGCACAAGTCAGCATTGCCGGTGACTTTGGCACTCTTAAGTTTGGCCGCGATGTTGCCATTTTTGGTTTAAGTTCGCTCGCCCATGATACCGGCAGTTTACCCGGTGTGGGTCGAGGGGGCAGCATCGACGGTGGTGGTGCAACCGCAGGTCGTATTAACTACGGTTATTACTACCCCGACTTTCATGCGGGCGTGCAGTATACCTCGAACTCCTTTAATGGCCTCTCTTTTACCGTTGGCTTATTTGACCCCATTAATGGCCGTAGCGATCAATCCGATGACTTACGCTTTGAAGCAGCCGTTAATTATAACAGCGAGCAATTTGATCTTTGGGCCAGTGTGATCGATCAAAGCACCGAGGGCGATGATGAACTCACAGGCTTCGATATTGGTGGGGAGGTACGCCTTGGAGCACTCGCACTGACAGCGGCATTTTCTGATGGCACCGGTATTAACTGCTGCTCGCCAGATACCGATGACTTAGAACAATGGTATATCGAGGCCGATTACCAATTGGGTAAAACGACCCTCGGTGTCAGCTATGGTGAAAATGAAATTACCGACCGCGATGGTGCGGGTATCTCTGATGGTGAGTTAACCATGCTATTTGTGCATCACAAGTTAACCCCTACACTGACATTGATTGGTGAATGGAACAATGAAACTGTGTCACCTGCTGGTGGAGGTAGTGATACGACCGATGCCGATACTATCGCCTTTGGTGTCAATTGGCAGTTTTAAGCAACTTATTAGTATGTAGTATGAGTTAATAATGTTGATAACGCCTGTAACAGGGATGTTCTTTTTACCTCGGCTATCGTTTATAACACACGAAAATAAGCCGTATAAATTGTGCATAATCACAAATACCACTACTATGAATCACCGAACTATGGCAACGTGAGACAATACAGTGGGCGCAACGATTATAACGGTTGATGAGTTTGATTATTTTGTATTTGGTGCAACCGGTGATTTGGCCAAAAAGAAGCTGCTGCCAGCACTCTACCACCGGTTTATCGATGGGCAAATTCCATCGGCTGCGCGGATTATAGGCTGCGCTCGCAGCCCTCTTGATACCGAGGGTTTTAGAGCATTAGTCACCCAAGCACTGAGCGATAATGCCTCCGGGCCAATAGCGCCTGCCTCGCTTAGCGCGTTTTTAGCACTGCTAGTCTACCAAACGATCGATGTCGGCAACCCCAGTGACTGGCATCAACTCGTCACTATTGTTAATCAAACCCGTGATGATCGCATAACCGTATTTTATCTCTCAGTGGGGCCTTCGTTATTTGAGCCTATCGTTAAAGGTTTAAAAGAGCACGGCCTTAATCATACCTCGCGCCTCGTGCTTGAAAAGCCACTCGGCTTTGATTTGGCCTCCGCCACTCATTTAAATAACCTCTTACGTGAAAGCTTTGATGAAAGCCGCATTTATCGTATTGATCACTACTTGGGTAAAGAGACCGTACAAAATTTAATGGCCCTGCGCTTTGCCAATATTTTATTTGAGCCCCTGTGGAACGCCCACTATATCGACCACGTACAAATTACTGCCGCAGAGACCTTAGGCGTAGAGGGCAGGGGGGGCTATTACGATCGCTCAGGTGCTCTGCGCGATATGGTACAAAATCATTTATTGCAACTACTGTGTTTAAGCGCGATGGAGCCGCCGGCGTCTTTTGATGCCGATAGCGTGCGCGATGAGAAACTCAAAGTACTGCAAAGTCTTGAGCCATTGACTGATCAACGGGCACTCGATAATAGCGTGCGCGGGCAATATCGCGAGGGCGACGGCATGGCCTCTTATTTGAGCGATATTGACAAAGAACACAGCCAAAGCGAAAGCTATGTGGCGCTGCGGGCCAATATCAATAATTGGCGCTGGGCGGGCACTCCCTTTTATTTGCGCACCGGTAAACGTTTGCGTGCAAAAATGATGGAGATCAGCCTCGTATTTCGCAAAACGCCCCATTTTATTTTTAACCACGTAGCCGCCCCGATACAGCCTAACGCACTGGTGATTCGCCTACAGCCCGACGAGGGTATCGATATCGAAATTACCACCAAACAACCCGGCCACGGCGGCATGCGATTACACAACACCGTGCTTGAAACCGCCGAGGCTCCCCACAAGGCAAATCGCCCAGCCCCCGATGCTTACCAACGTTTACTGCTCGATGTTGTGCGTGGTGATCAAACACTGTTTATGCGCGGCGATGAAGTGGAGGCAGCTTGGTCTTGGATTGATCCGATCATTGCCGCTTGGCGTGATGCCGACTACCCCCCTGAGATCTATGCCCCAGCGAGCGAAGGCCCGCGAGGTGCCGTCGGGCTGATGAGCAAAGAAGGGCGAGTATGGCGAGAGATCCAATAACATTAAGCACGGCCCTGTGCGCACGCACAGACAATAGATTATGGCGTCTCTTGAGGCCGCATAGATCTAGCTAAAATACCTTTAGCCACAGCATCTTTAGCCAAGAGCATCTGTAGATAAGAGGCCTAGTAGACCTAGACTCTTTTTACATTGTTGTCTTTGAAAAATACAAAATGATGTTATAGGCTACTGCCTGCCAAAAAGAGTGATCACTCTATTCACCGATTATCTATCTATGATTAGGTCACATCAATTAAAGTGTGTTCTAAGACGTTGCCAATAGAGTTGCCTGTGCATATTGGGGTATACTCGCGCCGAAATAGTGTGGCCCTTATATAAGGCAAACCACACCGCAGAGATTAATGACAGGTGAAAGATAACCAAAAAGTATTAGGTGTTTGAAATACATAGATGGAAATAGACATAGAGAAAGGCATACACACGCATACTGAGAAAATAGCAGGCACCGTCCTGCCAGAGCATTACCTCTGCATCTGTTAGCCATTTCTTCATTCAAAACGCCTATTTTTCTGTAGCCAGCCGATAGTACTACCAGAATAGCACTACCAGATGAGAGTACATCGTTGTAAGCAGACTCAAATAGCGATGTTAATTTACCCTTGCCGCGATGACTAGTGCAAGAGTAATAAAATATTCAATGGGGCTATTAAAGCCTTCTTTGTGACCCACTATCGATTTGATCGGTATAAAGAGAAACACTCATGTATCGTAACGATATCGATGGTCTGCGCGCTGTCGCTGTATTGCCTGTATTATTTTTTCATTTTGGCTGGGATAGTTTTTCGGGTGGTTATGTGGGCGTCGACATATTTTTTGTGCTCTCAGGCTATTTGATAACAGGCATTCTTGCCACTGAAATTACCGCTGAAAAATTCAGTATCATTCGCTTTTACGAACGTCGCCTGCGGCGAATTTTCCCTGCGTTATTCGTTGTGATTGCCGTCACCTGTGTGTTCGGTTATATCATTATGCTGCCGCAAGAACTAAAAGATTTGGGCCAAAGTGTAGTGGCAACTACACTGTTTTCATCGAATATTTTATTTTGGTTCGAAGCCGGCTATTTTGATGCAGAGTCATTATCAAAACCGCTATTACATACGTGGTCTTTAGCCATAGAAGAGCAATATTATTTGTTTTTCCCCTTCTTGCTATTTTTAATTTTTCGCCTAACTAACGCTTATCGACTATTCATACTGATGATACTGTGGTTGTTATCACTAAGTTGTGCCGTATGGTTTGTTAACTACAATTCCTCGGCGGGATTTTTTCTCCCATTGGGGCGAGTATGGGAGCTATTAACGGGCTCGATATTGGCGCTGATGAGTGTGAGGCCATCGCGTTTTCAATATGCCGATCAGGTTATAGCACTAGTGGGCCTGTTCAGTATTTTTGCAGCCATCGCCTTTTATGATCACAACACCCCCTTTCCCGGCTTGGCCGCATTAGCGCCGTGTATCGGTACCGCGATGATCATCTATGCAGGCAGGCTAACACCGCCATTGATTAACCAGTGGCTATCGACACGGCCACTGATTATCGTTGGTTTACTATCCTATTCTCTCTACTTATGGCATTGGCCATTGTATGTCTTTGCCAGCCTTTATCTCGATAGGCCGCTGGGTAATAGCGACATTATCCTATTACTCACAGTGACTTTTTTCTGTGCTTGGCTCTCATGGCGTTTTATCGAGCGCCCGTTTCGTGGTAGCGCATCGCAGATCTCATCGAGGCAGGTATTTATCGGCAGCGGTGTTTTAATCACAGTCTTTGCCTCGTGGGGCACATGGCTACACATCAGTAACGGCATGCCCAGCCGATTAACCCCCGAGACCCTTGCCCTGATAAAACCTATGAACAGCTACCACTCACAGTTGCCCGAAGGCTGTTTGTATCCAAACGCTGCACCGGTCGATGATGTTGACTTGTGTACATTAAAAAAGCAGGCCACAACAGACACCGCTATTGCGGTGTGGGGTGATTCTCACGCTGCGGCATTTGCACCGGGGATTATCGCAGAACGCGTCTCAAGCGGGACTCAAGTCAAACTCTTAGCGATGCAAGGCTGCCCGCCATTAATGAATATCTCTGTGGCCCAAACAGCGCACCAGCGCAGCGATAGTTGTGGGCACTTTAATAATATTGCCTTAAAAAAAGTGATCAATGATAAACATATCGACACGGTTATACTCATCGCTTATTGGTCAATGTATGCCAGCGGGCACCGTCTACCCACAGACCCCAACCATGGCAATGCCTACCTATACGATATCACCACCAACGATTACCTCCTAGACATCGAGAATAATACCCGCGTACTCCAGCAAGGGCTTACACAGACAATAAGGCAGCTAGAAAAACACGGTAAACAAGTGATTATTTTTGGCCCAACACCAGAGCTTGCAATTAATGGCACCGCATCACTGGCACGTATGAAAATGCTAGCCCACAGCCACGATAGCCGGCTCAGCCGTACCGATGTAATCGCACGCCTACAGCCGGCACTAACAGCGCTCTCGGCGGTAGCAACAGCAGAGCGCGTTAGTATATTTTACCCGCATCACTACTTATGCGCTGCCGATTTATGCACGATAGCCGATAACGGTGGGGCGCTGTATCACGACCGCCACCACCTATCGGTATACGGTGCACACAAACTATTAGGCTTTTTTTCAAAAAACAGTAATCAATAAAAAGGGCACAATAGTTAGCGGCGATTACAAGGGTGTACTTGTTGTACCCCAGCGTTAGCCCTATGAAATACCACAGACATAAGCAGTACTACCGGTGGCACATCAATTGATATACAATGATAATCATTATCAATTGATATATGGGTTACCATTTTCAGTATGTCATCGACAATTCATGGGCAAACACAACAAAAGGCAAGCGTCCAGCAAGAACATATCGCGCTGTTGTACCACGACCACCACCACTGGCTAGCCCGTTGGCTGTATAAGCGTGTGAACTGTTTAGATCTTGCGGCTGATATTACCCACGATACCTTTGTGCGCCTGCTGGGCAAGACGATTCAGCTCGACAGTGCTCTGGCCGCAAGGCGGTATTTGCGCACACTGGCTAATGGTTTATGCGTCGATCTATGGCGTAGAAAATCAGTCGAAAAAGCGTGGTTAGAGACACTGGCCACACACCCTGAGCCAGTCGATATCTCCCCAGAGGCGCGCGCCATTATTATCGAAACCCTGTGCGAAATCGATGCGATGCTAAGCCGCCTACCTGAAAAAGTCGCTATTGCTTTTACTTTATCGCAACTCGATGGGTTAACCTACCAACAAATTGCACACCGCTTAGGAGTCTCTGAGCGCACCATTAAAACCTATATGGCCAAAGCCATGTATGAGTGTTTGTTGATTCAAACAAACGCCGCGCTTACTTAAACCCACCAGAGGCTAATCATGCGGACTCCTAAAGCGTGTAACCTGCCGGCCGACGACCTTAGTGATAGCGCTCAGGACACATCGGGGCATCATGCACCACAGCCCTGTACCGTGGATGATAGTTTTGAGCACCCAAGCGTATCGCCAGATGATGATACCCCTAGGCACGAGATACTCCAGCAAGCTGCCGAGTGGTTTGCCATACTCAATGACGACAGGGCTAACGCGAGCGCGCACACCGGGTTTACCCAGTGGCTAGCGCAACACCCAGCACACCAAGAAGCCTGGCAGCAGGTTGAGCAGATCAGTGAATGTTTTCACCACGCCCAGCAGCACGCCGGTGCTGAGGTGATTGAAAAAACAAGACAACAAGCGCATCACAAACGTATTAGCCGCCGCCGCATTATTCAAAAGACGGGATTATTATCTGTATTAGCGTGGCTAACTTGGCGCTATACCCCATTGGCTGAATACACCGGCGACTATAGGCATACATTGCTGGCTGATCACGCGACCGCCAAAGGCTCCACTCGCGAAGTGGCCCTGCTCGATGGCGGTCAGTTATGGTTAAATACCGCCAGTGCCGTCAATATTGATTACCAGCCTAGCGTGCGTCATATTGCATTGCTCAGCGGCGAAATTCTGATACAAACCGCACGCGATACACAGCAACGCCCCTTTGTTGTTAGTACAAACCAAGGGCGTCTACGGGCACTAGGCACGCGCTTTAGTGTGCAGCAAACACGTGAGCATACCACTTTGGCGGTTTACCGTGGTGCGGTTGAAATTACCACCACACGGCATAAAACGGCCACTATTGAAGCCGGCCAACAAGTGGTTTTTACCGAGCACACCATAGCGCCGGTGCACCTTGCCGAGCGCGCCCGCGAGGCCTGGGCGCAAGGGTTGATCGTGGCCGATAATATCAGCCTTGCACAATTAATGGCACAATTGCAGCGGTATCAATACGGCTACATAGGCGTTGACCCTAGCATAGCCACAATAAAAGTGATGGGGGTTTATCCACTTAATAACCTCGAACAAACCCTCGCTATGCTCGAAGCTGCCCTACCGATACATATCAACAAACGCCTTCCTTGGTGGGTGACACTAGAGCCTGCGTTGTAACCGCGAGCCGTTTAAACGAGCCGTTTAAATAAGGCACACAATGGATCGAAAATAAGCGACCTTTACGTGTGTTGTAGTATAGGAACCTCTGATTAACCTCGGATAACGCCTGTCGGCCCCGAAGGGCGTGGCTAAAATCTGTTTATGCGGTGTTGGACTTCTTGCTAGGACGGCGCCATTAGCTGCAAAGCCCGCCTTGCCTAAACGGATTGTAGGCTCACGCAGAAATCATTCGAGGTTAATCAGAGGTTTCTATAAATGTGTTCTAACATAATCGTGTTGTAACATACTTATGTTGCAACGATAAAAACGAAAGCGGTACACTAAAATAATAAAGCTTTTTATTCGATATCGAGCAGGCGTTCACACCGTAAACTGTCATAAAAAATTAGCACTAAACGTTGCAGTGAAGAACTGATGCCGAAAATTGTCGCAATAATCATCTAAATAAATATTTTTAAAATTTATAGTTGCACAGTGGATTATTTTATGAGAAATTAATTCACAGCAGGGAGCAAGAGTGATAGCGGATGTTCTGTATCTAGCCTACTTTTCCCCCCTTTATTATTCTTTCTATTAAACAAAACAACAATATTACTCAGTAATACATAAAGTAATACTACAACCCGAGGCTCGCGTTTTTTATTGTGCCATGCAGAGCGCTATTGCTTTTATCGTGCGTTTGTATCTCACCATAAAATCACAGGCTTTAGGTGTTTGTTAAATACGTTTAATATGAAAAAACTGAAAACGTTTACATTTTTGTCGCTAATCGTAACCGCAATAGCGTGTGTAACGCACACACTAAGCATACGAATAATAAAGCGAAAATGTAATAAGGCTGTACAAAAAAGTCTACAAAGTGTCATGTCATCTGGCTATACACATATAGCCATAAAGATATAGCCATAAAGATATAGCCATACGCATATAGCCAGTGGCCTGTAATAAACGCAACACAACGGATTACCCCTTGAGGAAGCACACCATGTATCGTCGTTCTCTTTTATCGCTTTGGGCGTTAGCACTGATCACCGTTGCCAGCAGCGTTGGCGCTGTTGATCTTAACCCCAGCCGTTACGATATTTACTACGGCGATATCAACGGTGACTCCTACACCGATGTCTACCTCAAAGGCAAAAGTGCTTTTGTGCCCGTAGCCGGTGATATTTTTATCCCGCTCGTATTGCCCGCACCGCCGAGCGTGGTGATGTATCGCGATGCCACCACCTCACCGTGTGTAGCCGATTCAGGCTCATGTACCTACACCACCCAAGCCGAGAGCGGCTTTTTAGCCCCAGCGTTTAATGAACTCTCTGCCAGCGAACTCAACCAATTAGTGATAGCACAAGAGGGCGTCGATTATTTCGTGGGCGATCTTGATGGCAACGGCCAGCACGACCTGCTGATTCGCGGTTTATCCGGCACCGCACAAGCCGACATACTCAACGACGGCGACCGCTACCGCACACTGGCCGCGCAACCGCTGGCTATTACACTGGCCAGCACCAGTGGCGACAGCACACCGGCAGTGCTGCAAACACTCACCAATACCACGCTTGCCCACCACAACATCAACGATCATGCCATTACACTGGCACTGCGCGATACCAATGGCGATGGCCGTGACGATATTGTCGTTGTCACCGGCGATAACGTCGCCGATATTATTTATGCCACCACCGCCAGCGGGGCCGTTAACGGTAGCCAGTACCAAGCCGTAGTGGCCACCGTACCCCAGCCGGCAAGTTTTAGCGGGGCAACGGCAGGTGAATTTAATGTCAGCGAATCCGGTGCCGCGACCTACAGCATCCCCGTGCCGGTAGCACAGGGAACGGCCAATGTCGCCCCACAAATCAACCTGAGTTATTCCAGTAACAGCGGTGATGGTATCGCGGGCAAGGGCTGGTCACTCGGTGGTTTATCCGCCATTAGCCGCTGCCGTAAAACCCTCGCTATCGACGGCCGCGCCGACCCCATTCAGTGGAATGCCAACGACCGCTTTTGCCTAGACGGCCAGCGTTTGATCCTGATCGCTGGTAGTTACGGTGAGCCCGGTGCCACCTACAAAACCGAGCTCGACAGCTATGCGCTGATTAAAACCCACGGCGGCAGTGCAGGGCACCCGGACTACTTCACCGTACTGCGCAAAGATGGCTCAGTCAGTGAATACGGCAATAGCACTGATGCACGCGAAACACTAAGAACAACCCACAGCAACCACGTCTATACCTGGGCGCAAAATCGCTTTGAAGATAACATGGCCAATGCCATCACCTTCCACTACAGCAACGATGATGAAGGCCAGCGCATTCAAACCATTCGCTACGCCTATGGCGCTGACGCGACCTACCGGGCAGAAGTCAACTTCAGCTACCAGCCTCGGCCCGACATCACCGAGGGCTATATGGCCGGGTACCCGGTTAAATCGACCCAGCGCTTGCACACAATCAGTGCCAACAACCACGAAAACGACCAGTGGCATAACGTTAGAACCTTTAACCTCCACTACCAACCCTACGACCCCATTAGCGATAATAAAACCAGCCTGTTGGGCAGTATTCAAGAGTGCGTGAGTACCGGGTGTTTACCTGCCACAGTGTTTGACTGGCAGCGCTCGGCCGTTAACGAAGGCTTTGCCGCACAGAGCAGCCACCCGCTGTTAAATGGCACCCACAAACACCATGCCTTATCGGCCACCCCCTTTGATGTCAATGGTGACGGCAAGCTCGACCGCGTTTGGCTAACCACCTACAGCCAGCACAAGGATTACCACACCCTGCAATACGCTATTTCTGATGGCAGCGCTTTATCCATAGCCCCCTTTGCTGGCGGGCAAACCATACTCACCTTCAACGGGCCCGATAAAGTCGACGACAAAGGCCGTATGCAAGTGATCGACTACAACGGCGACGGCCGCCAGGATGTCGCCGTCTATGTCAAAAGTGTAGGCAAGTGGCAGGTGTACTTATCGGTCCCCAGCGGTGGCCAATGGCGATTATCAACCCAGCCCATTGCCATTGACCACCTAACCGATCACAAGACCGTATTCAGTGATTTCAATGCCGATGGTTTAGCTGATGCCATCGTTGATAACAGCATCTACTACTTAGAACCCAGCGCCAATATCACCAATGTCACCACCGAAGGCGACAAAGCGGCGTTTATTCAAGCCCTCGCCCAAGGTCAGCTAGCACCACCTGAGCCCTATCAGTTCACAACCACCGCGACCACCATTAGCTGGAGCCCCACATACCCACAAGGAAGTTGTTCATCAGGCCAAGGGTTAGAAGAAACCCGCGAGCATAAAATTTATGCCAACGCCTTTGGCGATATTAATAGCGATGGCAACAACGATATTATCGCCATTGATCGCCGTGAATGCTTCTACCCTGAAATCCCAGACACCAGCATAGGCGAAAAGCCCAGCGGTTTAGGTTCACAAACAAGTACTAAAACCAGCAGCACTAGTACCCGTGGCAACCGCGAAATTACCGAGCGCCTCTATGTACTGGGCCAAAAAAACGGCGAATGGTTCGTTTACCACTACCTCGGTGAGCGCGACACGACCCATAGCCAAGGGCTGGCCGACTCCGCTGAAAGCCGGCTTGAGCGCGAACTTAACGCCCAGCTGATAGACATCAACGGCGATGGCCTTGCAGACCTCATTCGTAGAACCCCCGTAGGCGAGACAGACTCGCGCCACTTTTTGCACATCAATAACGGCGCCTCATTTAACTCGCCCGTGCAATTTGACACCTACAGTGCCGCCGCCGGTGTGCAATACGGCGATATTAACCGCGATGGCAAGCTCGATTTGATCTACCACGACCGCGACGCTAAAGCGCTCAAGTATCGCCTGTTTGATCGCACCCGCTTCTCGGGTATTGCCAAAACCATTATCGCCACCAATGGCGACTCACTCGAACAACGCAGCCTCGTTGATATCAACGCTGACGGCCTGCCCGATTATATCCGCCAGACACAAGAGCGTATCTATACCGCCATTGCCAATACAGCCGATCAATCCACCCAGCCCGAGCGTGTGATTACCCGCATTACCAATGGCTTTGGCGCTGAAACCGATATCACCTACCAAACGCTCGCCAGCAACGACGACTACCGCAATGTCGACTTTGAACTGACCGACCGCTACGACCCCTACTTTCAATCCGGTTGTGACGGCTCAAACCTTTGTAAACCCTCGGCCCCCTATGGCAGCAGTGAATTTTTAACCGCTCTGCGCCAATCCTTAATGGGCTGGTGGGACCTACCCAGCAGTGCCCAAATCATGGACGAACACCGCCCGGTACTCCCGGTAAATGGCCCCATGTTTGTCGTCACACAAGTTGCCAGTAGCGCACCGGCCGCCAGTGCCACCGACCCAGAGGTAGTCGACCTAAACGCTAAAAGCCGCATCTCTTACTACTACGCCGGCGGGCGTGTACAAGCCGCTGGGCGGGGGTTTTTAGGCTTTCAATATTTAAAAACCGTCGATGAGCAAACCGGTATTAAAACCACCACCAAATACCGCCAGGACTACCCCTTTGTGGGCTCGCCCCTGCGCACCGTCACCTATAGTGACCGCGACAATAACGGTAAACTGAGCCAGTCCGACAGCGACTGGCGCTATACCCGCCATAGCGGCGCCGATGGCACCTACTACTACCAGGTACTGCTCAATAGCAGCACCGATGTCAGCTACCGCAACCGCACCGATGCCACCACCGGTGTGCTCAGCGTACCCGGCGGTAAGCTACAGCGAGCCACCACCAACAACACCCACGATACCCACGGCAATATCCTGGCCATTACACACCTCACCGAAGGCTTTGCCAATAACGGCAGTGTGAACTTTACCCAGGCAAAAACCACCCGCAATGACTACGCTGCCAATACTGTAGCCATACCCGGCTGGGATGCCCCTGTCAGTGCTGCTACCATGGGTCGTTTAACCAAAGCCGTGGTAGAGACGAGCCTCAACAACAGCCCGGCCACCATTCGCACCTCAAGCTTTACCTACTTGGCCAACGGCCTGCTTGGCAGCGAAACGGTTGAGCCCGATGCCGGCAGTGCCTTTACACTGACCTCTACCCACAGCTACGACAGCCAGGGTAATAAAATACAAACCAGCACCACCGGCTGGGATGGCACAAACACTGTGACGCGCACCAGCAGTAGCGTATACGATGCCAGCTTCCGCTATGCTGAGACCACCGACAACACCTTTGGCCAAACCGTGCAAACCGTGCTTGAGCGCGACGCCCGTGGTACCCCCACCAAAGTCAGCAGCCTGCAAGGGTTAGAATCCACTATTCGCTTTGATGCCCTCGGGCGCGAAATCGAGCGCCGGGACCAAACCGGCTCTTGGGCGCGTACCGAATATATTACATGCAGTACCTCAAACTGCCCCGCAGGCGCCCACACAGCCGTGCGCAAACAACTCGCCGGTGGCGGCCAAACCGTCGAATATACCGACGTGATCGGCCGCACCCTCCGCAAAGGGGCTATCGGTTTTGATGGCCGCTGGGTGTACAGTGACACCCAATACGACAGTATGGGCCGCAGCATTCGCCAATCCGAACCCTTCTACGATGGCGACACCCGCCAGTGGAATACCAACTATTACGATAAACTAGGCCGCAGCTGGAAAATCATCGCCGCCGATGGCACCACCGGCTATACCGAGACCGACGGCCTCACTATGGTGTCAACCAACCACCTTGGCCAAACGACCACCGAGGTCAAAAATGCTCTCGGCCAACTCGTGCAAGCCATCGACCACCTCGGCGGCAAAATCACCTACGCCTACAATATCGACGGCGAGTTGGTTAGCCTAAAAAGCTTCCGGGCCAGTAACGGCACCACGGCAGCCTCTGAGACTACCCTCGAATACGACAGGCTAGGGCGCAAACTAGCCATGAACGACCCCGACAAAGGCCGCTGGGTGTACACCTACAACGCCTTTGGCGAACTGCTCACCCAAACCGATGCCAAGGGCCAAACGGTCACCAACACCTACGACCCTGCTGGCCGTGCACTCACCCGCACCGACACCCTCGCCAATGGCACCCTTGAGCAATACACCCAGTGGGCCTACGACAACCAAAGTACACCGGCCACCAACGGCAATAACAGCCGTGGCCAGCTGACCCAGATCATGATGGGCACCAGTACCAGCCCCACCTGTAGCAGTGCCAGCACCCGCGAGTGCACCACCTTGACCTACGACAATCTTGGCCGGGCCCTCAATACCGAGCGCCGCCTACGCAGCCCCACCGGGCAAGACCTCGGCACTTATATCAGTGCCGTGGCCTACGACAGTATTGGTCGTGCGGTTCAACGTTTTGATGCTTTAAACGGCCTTGTGAGCGATAACCAAGGCCTGATTAACAGCGGCGTGCAAAGCCACTTTAACGCCTACGGCTACCCCTACAAAACCACCGACATCCACACCGGTGATCTGCTCGATGAAATCAAAGCCCGAGACAGCCGTGGCAATATCACCGAGCGCCTACAGGGCAGCAATGGTGCCACCACTACCTACACCTACGACCCCGCCAACGGCAGGCTCTTAAACCAGCACACTGACATTGCCGGGCTATCGGCCCCGATCCAGGCGATCGACTACCAGTGGGACCAACTGGGCAACCTCAGCTACCGCCACAACCAAAGCGGCGGTAAAAACCTGCAAGAATCCTTCTGCTACGACGGCCTAAATCGCCTGATTAAAACCAACAGCGGCACCACCGCCACCAGCACCTGTAGTGGTCTTACTGAGAGCGCCCAAGATTTTAAATACGACAGCCTGGGCAACATAACCTACAAACACGACGTGGGTCACTACACCTACGGCTCAGTCAATAACACCGCTGCCGCCGGCGATGCCGGCCTGCACGCCGTAACCGCCACCAGCGACGGTCACAGCTACGAGTACGACAACAACGGCAATATGATCATTGACCGTAATGGCAGCAGC
>Ga0193963_1000169_pt1 | contig 33419 bp, 48 predicted proteins | sample FB_6_MG_FD_140359 | JGI IMG/M metagenome (GOLD analysis project Ga0193963, IMG submission 140359) | Microbial mat bacterial communities from the Broadkill River, Lewes, Delaware, United States - FB_6_MG | ecosystem: Environmental > Aquatic > Freshwater > River > Microbial mats | place: USA...
GTGTGGCATCCCTTGCGTGGCGTGGCCTAAGCGCCGGGAGTACCTTTTTTTTAAAACCAATAGAACACCACGACAACACATTGGCAACATTCCAAATCTCTACAAATTGAAGGCCTTACCATTTTTTTTATATTATTACACGATTTACCAGGGAAACGCCTAAACGTTTTAAATCACTCATGTATTACGTGTATATCATTTATGAATTATATTCGCTTATATGTAATATTTGACGCATCTATTAAAATAATATACACACACATACACGCACCGAATGAACGTTGGAAGCCTTTCGATATATATAAACATTTATCAACATTTTATCGTTTATTTTATTTTGCTACACATTAACGATTGATTATCAACGATTTAACGATTTTGCTACAAAAAAAATATTATTGTAGCGGTTTTTGTTACACTCTTAAACCCTTGAAAATGCTGGGTTTTTCCCTTTACTACTACAAAACTACAATAATAATATAAATATATATATATATAAGGGCGTTTGTAATTTCGTATTTTGGTCATATACATATATTTATATATATATCTGTTGTGCGGATTTTTTTGTAGTTTTGTAGCAAAACAACGTAAACCCGCATAAATAGAGGGTTTGAGGGTGTAACGGTAGCCGTTGCAAATTGTGTTTTTGCTACAAAATTTTGTAGCAAAATAAAAAAGTTGTTTTATTATATTAAAATAAGCGCTTTATAATATCAATTATAAGCGCCTTATAATATAAGTTTTTCACGCTGAACTTAAACAAAAATCGTCCTTTTAAATAAGTTTTTCGCGCCGAACTATTAAAATAAGCGCTTATTTTTAACATATCGGAATATTATTTTTTAAATATATTATGAATTAATAAAAATAATATACTATATTTGAACTATATAAAAATAAAAAGTAATATTATTATGGAAAATGAAGTGATTAAAAACAGTTTAAAAGGATTAAAGATTGGCGATTCAATGTCATTTGAATCGAAATCCCGTCAAAACCTGAAATTAATTATTGACGAAATGGAAGAAGATTTCAAAATTATTAAGGTGTCAGAAACGATATATTCAATTTTAAGGATTGACGCTTCAGAATCGAATGCCGTAAAAAAAGTATCTGAAGCGGTTTTCCGTTTAAATTGGTTCAATCAAATAAAAATCAATTGTTCGCCGTCTTATGCTCGCGCGTTGATTTGTAAACACAACAAAGAAAATTCGGATTCTATCAAAGTTAGAAAAAGCGGAAACGGTGTTGTAATATTTAGATTGAATATTAATATTGATACAACGTCAATAAATGATTTATCTGATATGATCGACGAATTAAATTATTTAATTCATTTAAAACAAACACCGGAAACGATTCACGACGACGATTTCGACCAGGTGGCCGAAGGTGAATCAATTGTGAATTTTGAAGACGAAATCAACGAAGAAATAATCGACTAAAAAAAAGGATCGATTAATTTTAACGTGATTTGTATATGATTAGTACGTGTAAAAATACAAAGTGGTCGAATTTGACCACTTTAAAAATAGATAAATAATAACCTTAATGTTAGACATAGTAAGTATTAATTATATACGTTGTTATGCACTTTTAAAATTATGGAAATAAGAAATATTACCTTGATAGACTTTCAATACAATTGCTATAATGGACTGAACTTTGAATTTCTAAATATAGAAGTAGGAAAATTTGATGGTTGTTTATTAGGTTTTGAATTAGCACCAACTTTTTTTAATATACACTTACTTTTCTTTTATTTAGAAATTAAGAAGCCTTGGTAATAATTTTTATTGTGCCTAATATCCGAACATGGCGCGTTTTAATGCGCTATTGTTCACCGTTAAAATTTAAACAGTAAAACAGTAAAAAAAAAATACCATGAAAAAAGAAAACCAACAAGTCGGACCAATATCCGCAACAAGTCCGGACGGATTGACGTTTTATTCGACGATACGTCGAACAAGAAACGGTCAATATATGATAACAATTCGCGAATTTATTAGTTCAAAAAAAAATCATTACACTTTAACAAAGCGATACGGATTCAAAACGCAAGCGGCCGCCAATGACAAATTATTGAAAATCGTTCCTTCAGGTTCAGAAATCGAAGGCGATTCGGTAATAATACCCGAAAAAAAGCCGGTAACTAATAAAGATTTGATTTTGCGTTTAACTGACTTTGTTAATATAACTACAAAAACGGACGAATTCGAATTTATATTGGGTGGTGACGGTCGTTCCCGTCCATGGAGTGAACAACGCGTCGGCAGCATCACAACAATTGAAGTTTTGCCCGGTGTAAAGTTAGAAGGCAAACAAATAGAATTGATTCAAAAATCAATTTTATCGTTTCAATCTGTCGATAAATTTATAATAAAATAAACCATGAAAATAACCGAATTAAAACATAAAATGAAGTCGTATCGAAAGGAATACGCAATGGAAACGAAGGAATTCGCGGATTTATCCGGAATTCCACACCAACAGATTAAAAATTATGAATCCGGAATATTAAATCCTAAGTCAGCGGCATTGAAGAAAATTTGCAAATTTATGGAATTGGACCAGGACACGACGGACGGTTTATTGCTTCAGGTTATGCGAAAAAGTTATCGCATTGAATTATTAGTTTCGGATTTTTTATCAAATAAACTTACAATCGAACAAATTGCGTCACGTGTTGAATGTTCTGAAGACTTTGTGATCAAAACGATTAATAAAAGTGACAAAAATCATTTAAAAATACAAGTTAGAAGAAAAAAAGTAAAACCCGAAAAAATTGAATATCCAGGGTCGGGACTATCTATTCAACACAATGATAAAACCGGAACGATTGGAAATTGGGACAATATGACGGACGACGAACGGGCGCCGTATATGGTAACTAAACGGCCATTTTGATATAAAATTGGCAATCAATAAAAAACCGCAACGATTTAATTCGCTGCGGTTTTTTCTTTTTAATGTGTAAAAATTAAAAACTATGGTTCGACAAATATATAAAAAAAATCAATTAGTTGTATAAAAAAAAGTGGTCCGACTTACAAATTAAGTGCGGACCGTTGTTTTTTACGTTAAAGGCGGCCAAATTACGCGCCAAAGGTAAAATTATTGGTTTCTTTTCGTGCGGCCTTGTGGTTCAAATATATAAATAAAAAAACGAACTGAAGTCAATCAATTCGTTTTTTTTTCCAATCATACCAAACGGACAACGGTTTCGGGTAAATATTGTTAATAATTTGGTTTTTTGTGTACTTTTTCCAGGGTGTGACGTCTTGTTTTTGTTTTTTAGTGTATTGATTAACTGAACCAATAAAATCACCCTGAAACGGTTGTTTTTGCGGTTTACTTTTATTAATTATTAAAGTAATAGAGAAGGCCGCAATAATTACGGCCAAAAATAAATAATTTTTCATTTTTTCTAATTTTAAATATAAACCACCGTAAAAACATATTTATTTCGGTAGCAATCCGAAACCCTATCGTCGGGCGGTGGTTTATTAGTTGGGAAAACCCTATTCAACCAACTATTTATTTTTTTATTCCAAATTCGTCAATTATAGTTTTCGCCAACCTTTGCGGGTGCCTTGTGTGGTCGATTGCTTTCAATTTTGCTTCGACTTCATTCCATTCGTTTAATTCTCTATTCAAATTTTGAATTGAATTTTCGAATTCTTTGTTTTTTTCCTGGCAACGTGTCAAATCCTTCAATCTGTTTCGTGAAATATCACGGCAATCATTCAATTCCATTTGTTTTTCGCGTGTTTTATTTTTTTGAATTTCCAATCGTCCATTCAATGTTTGAATTTCAACGAATCGACTATTTTCCCGCGTTTGATTTTTTGAAATTTCTTTTTCACGTGATTCGATTATTTTTTTTAGTTTTTCAACCGTTGCGTTTTCTTTAATTAATTTTAAATTTTGATCCATGATTTTCCCTTTACTTAAAATCAAATAGACTGAATAAATTAATAATAAAACTATTGTAATACTTGCAAATAATAACATAATTTTAAATTTTTTCGATTGTAAATTTTGAAACTGAATTGTTTGGCAATATATTAAAAAGCTGCATTCGACCGTTAATTATATCGATTGAAATCACGTCGTAATTACCTAAAAAATAAACTTCAAATCGGTTAAACGATTGGTCCCATTGATAGTTATATCCTTTAAATTTTGCCGAATCAATTTGCCAAATTAAATTCTCATTATTTGCGTTATCCGGAACCCATTGTGACGAATTTTCGAATTTATTTTCGCGATAAATTGTTCGCCATGTTCCGTAAGTATATGGAAGGACGTCGGCAATCAAAACACCGTCTTTTGTTTGTTTTCCTTTTACAGATTCAACCGATTCAATTGTTTCGTTCGTTGGTTCGATTGTTTCTTTTTCACATGAAACGGCAATCATTCCGATTGCGATTGCTAAAATTATTTTTTTCATAATTGTTTTTTTTTACTAATTTAACTATTTATTTTTGAATTTGTTTTAATTTGGCATTTTTCACCCATTCAATTAATTGGGTTTTTGTTAATTTTGATTTTTTATCCGACAAAATTTCAATTATTTGGTTTCTTAAATTATCGAATCCGGCTTGTCCGGCTTTTTGAACGAATGCCGCGGCCTTTTTCTTGTTTTCTTCTGAAGGACCTGGCTTTTCAGGTGTTGAAACCGGCGGAAATTTTTCGTTGATTTTTAATTCAGCGTTTTCGACTGTTTTTTGCGCTGCCAAAATATCCGCTTTTAATTCTGGCGTTTCTTCTACTTGAACCGGCGCCGTTTGTTTTTCGATTTTATCAATTTTTTCGTTTACGATTTCGGTATCTACGGCCACGGCTTTTTCACGTTCTGCCAATTTAGCTTCACGCGCTTCGAGATCTGCCAAACGTTTTTCAAAATCCTTTTTTTCTTGAATTTTTCGGGCGTTTTCTTGCTCGATTCGTTTCAATTCCTTTTGTCCTAAATCGATATAAACTTTGACGTCTTCTTCACTAAATCCGGCAATTTGTTCGGGTGTTAAAACTATAATTCCCGAAACATAATTCCCGGCAACGACTGCGAATCCATTTTCGGCGAATAATTGTTGACGGTCTGCCAATTTCTTTTCCGCTTCGGCTTTGGCCTTGTCTTTGAATTCTTGAATATCTTTATTGATAATTGCTTCAGCTGCCGACAATTGTTCGTCCCACGGCTTTACGAATGAAATCATATCATTTTTAAAGTCATTAAACGGACGCGTCACATCTAAACGATTTTTGTTTATTGTGGTTCGAATTTTCTTCATTTCCTTCGATCCTTTGACGGCGGCGTCGAATGTTGCTTTGTCAATTATTTTAATTGATTTATAAGTTTCAATTAATTTGTTTAAATTTTCAGGCGATTTAATCGTCGAATCTAACAAATATTTTTTAGCGTCATTCTTTACGACGTCAGCGGCTTCAATAATTGAAACGACCGCGATTCCTTCTTGTTCTTCTTTTTTACTCATGATTTTTTTAATTTATTTGTGTTTTGGTGAATTTATATCCTTTATATTCAAAAGGAAATTTTTTTCTTGATAACGTCCAATAAGGCAAACCTAAATCATGACACGCCTTTTTCAGCGACGACCACGTTTTTAAACTGCCATTTTTTTGCGTTGTTATTATTTTATTAATTCTATTCATGTGACAAATATATATACAAATATTCGCAAAAACAAACTTTATTTGACAAAAAAAACACCGAATAAAATAAATTTATCCGGTGCCACCAATAAAAATTCAACCATGAATTAATTATGCGTTTCAAATATATATAAAATCTATTTAATTAAACCCAATTTTTTCAATTTATTTTCATCGACTGAAAATTGAAATTTTGGATTTTCTTCGTATATCATGGCGTTGCATTGGTCCAACGTTAAAACGCCGTTCACCATTATACGGAAATCGTTCCATTCTTTGAAGCTGAATCCTTTTCCGCGAACTATTATTTTTAAATTTTCCGGTTCAATTATTACGTTTGCTTTTTTCATTGTATTATATTTTTTTATTCTATTTTGCCACGCGACCAAATTAATCGGTTTAGCGATTTTATTTAATTTTTTTAAAATCTCTTTTTTATTCATATTAAAACGGGATTTCGTCTTCGTTTTCGTCCCTTGCGTTTGTCAAATTTTCATTCATTGCCGACGTATATTTTTCAACCGGGACAATTACTTCGTTTTCGTCAATTAATACGCTAATCGGAAGGCTAATCGATCGAGAACGAACGCCGGGCGTAAATTGTCGCGGCGTTTCCTTTTGTGCGCCTTTCAATCGCTCTAAAACTTTCGAATGATTGTTTTTCCATGATGTGTTTTTTATCATGTTTTTTATTTCCGGCGCTGAATTCGCGAAATATATTCGTTCTGACTTGACAATTATTCCGTTTCTTCTTAAAATATCCGTTGCGTTTTTCGGTGTGATTCTCATTGAACTCTTATTTTCTGAAGCCAACAAAATTAATTCACCGATTGAACGTTCAACGGGTGTGAATTCTGTTTCAACTCTTAATTTTGTTGAAATAATAGTGACAAACAATTGAATTTCGTCGTTATTTGTTTCGATTCCTTTTTCTTCAGTCCAATCAATAGAAGAAACAAAATTTTTCGCGTCTTCGATTGAAATCACGTCGTCAGATTCTAACGACCAGGCACCGGCCAACATTGTCGCCACTTGATCACCAATTCTTTGTCCGCCTATCTCATGCGCTGCGATTTCCTTAATTATTTTAATATTTTCAATAATTACCGGCATTAATTTAATCGTTCGCGCTTGTAAATCGTGAACAAAATCGGCCGTAACCATACTATCCCAACGATTCGATAATTTTTCAAATTCTTTGCTCAACTGCAAATCATTCGGTTTAAATCCTAAAACGGTGAAACGCGATAAATCGGCTTTTTTTGATAAATGAACACCGATTGAAGAAAACGCAAACATTGATCGAATGTTGTATGTTTTAGCGCCGCCACCTTGCGAACCGTGCAAAATCACACCCGAATCGGAAGTGGACGACGCACGCGCCAACGCGACAATGTTTTGAATTCTGTCGGCGTCCCTTTGGTCATCAATGTCAGATTCGTCAAATAATATCGGTAAAGCGTCTTTATTAAGTACCTGACGGATTCCGGCTTCGGTTGTTTTTCCAACAACTGCGATTCCGGTTTCGCCCATTAATTTACGTACAACATTCGACATTGTCCACGATTTACCCGAACCCGCCGGACCGGTCAACCAAATATTTGAACGCCATTTCAATGCGCCACTAAACGGCGCCAAAACGCACCAACCGGCCAACAATATCGCATTTGCGGGACGTTCCCAATTTAACTTCAATAATATTTCATTAATCAAAATTGATTTTTCCTTCGGAAGTGGTGTTCCTTCACCAAATCCAAGCGGCGACGCCAATTCGTAACAATGATTTGATTTAAAATCGTTCAAATTATATTTTTCGCCTTCCGATAAAATTTGCTTTCCTGAATGGATTACTAATTTTTGACCGCCTTTTCCATCACTATCCAACCACGCACCACGACCGCGAATCAATTTTTCGTCATATGTTTCAAACTTGAATGAATTTCCAACCAAATACGCTTCGGCGGCCTTCACGTCAAACCCTGGCGATTTCTTTGGGAAATTGTCTTCCCAATAATTCAACGGGGCGATTTGCTGCAAATTTGAAGCGCTGAAGCCGGTCGAAGTTATCCGAATAACCATTTTCGCGCGGAAACTATAAAAATAATGAACAATTGAATCTTTGTCGTCTTTTAAATATCCTAAAAATCTGAAATGTTCGTTTTGTGCGTATTGCTTCGCCGGTTTTGGTGGCAATGGTGGATTTTTAGGCGGAACGATTATTTTTTCCGGTTGTTTTTTTATTGGTTCCGGTAATGGCGGAACGTCCATTTTGTTCCCGGTAATATATGCGCGTAATTCGCCCGGCTTCCATTTTTGATCGGCGCAATCCCATTTGTGCGGCTTGTCAGGTGTATTTTTAACCATCCAACAAACATTCGCAAAACCTTTGATTAATTCGTTCAAATTTATCATTGCTAAATTTCCAGGTTGTTCGCTAAATGGTTTTATTTGTCCGGCTTTTTCGTGTTTTTCACCATATTTTTGTTCTGTGTCATTATCCGGAAATAAAACAACATTTCGATTTTTCAATGGTTTAAAATTTGTTTTCTTTAAACCATTAGCGCCACCAATCCAACACGTGGCTACGGATTTTTCCGGGTCCAATTCAGCTTGCGCAGCTTCGGCGGTTTTTTCACCTTCAACGATAATAATCGCCGCTTTTGGGTTTTTACGTATTAAATCCAGGTTATACAATGGACGATCCTTTGGAATTCCTTTCCATGACCACGATTCAACGCCGTTTGTTTTTCCGTAAGTATATGGCAACACTTGTTTTTCGCCGTCGCCTAAATCAAAACGACATACATACGAAACAACGTCACCGTTTGCGTTTTTATATGACCACGTTTTGTTCGGTTCCCCGAACTTATTATGGTTAATAATTGGCGTTTGTTGTGGTGGGTTTGGAATAAATGTCCATTCGGGCGCCGTTTCACGTTTTACAACTTGTTTTTTTTCAATTGAAGTATTTTCCGACAATGGTCCGCCGTTTATTTCTTCAAGTGCTTCATGAAATGGAATTCCGTATTCCTTCAAAAATTGTATTGAATCGCCACCCTTTCCACACGCAAAACATTTGAAAACTTGTTTTCCTTCGTTTACTTGTAAACTGTCTTTATGATCGTCATGGAATGGACAAACGCCATAAAATTCGACACCCCTTTTTGTTAATGGAACGCGTCGTTCAATTACTTCAATTATATTCGTTCGCGCTTTTAATTCGTCAATTTGAAATTTATCGGTCATGGTTGTTTTTTATTTGGGTTGCTAAATATAGTTATTTTTTGAAATAATTTCGCCTAACTTCAAAACAAAATATTCTTTGTTATATTCGGCGCCCCATTCCGGCCTACCTTTATCGATTTTAATTTCTTTTAATTCGACAACAAATTGGCGTCGGTTTTTAGCGTAACCATGCGAAAAAGTAATGGTGTCAAAATCAATAAATCGGCCACCATTTGCACGAACTAAACAAGCTGAACATGTGGCCTTTTTACATTCGAATTTTGAATTTCCTTCGCGAATATCTTTGTAACATTTTAAAAACCTTAAAAAATAATATTCTTTTAATTCTCTGTATTCTTCCAATTTTTCGCCGGCCAATATCATATCGAACCATTGTTTTTTCAATATTAAATGTAATGTTTTCATAATTTTATTTAAAAAAATCCCGATTCGGACGCCATGCCGAAACAAACAACAAGCCAAGAAAATTTCCAATCAAAAAACGTATTTGATAAAAAAAACTTGTTTTTGTACTCCTACCGGTTCGGGATTTATATTTTCAACTTACTAAATTAACGGCGTCAGCTTCAGATCTCGCAATCCCGGAAATTCCGCCGGCTTCTTTGACCACCCGAAGGAATGTTTTTTGTTCGGGTGTCGCTTTGCCGGTTGGTGTTTTAATTTCTAACGCCGTAAATATAGCGACTTTTTTCCCAACCATTTCCGGCGTGATTTCCTTCGTTGTCCATCCAATCAAATCGGAACTACCTTTGCACAATCCCGCATGAAGTGGACGCGCGTTTTTGATGTATTTTCCACCGTCTGAAGTTGGCGAAACATTTCCAACCCATGCCGTTCCAACATTATTTCGAAAAACTCGAACAACCTTCAGTTTTGAAACTGCAATCATAATCGATTTTTGAATATTTAATTCTTTTTTCATATAGTCCAATTATCGATCAAATCATTTTCTTTTAAATGTTTAAAACAACGGATTGTCGCTTTTACGTCTGCAAGTGCATCATGTGCATTATCAAATTTACAATTAAATAACCTTTCGTGAAGTTCTTCAAGTTTTGGCCACTTCATGCGCGGCAAATTCATGAATCCCGTCGTCGATTTCATTGTGCAAACTTTCTTTGGTCTTGATTTTGTCGACATATTTAATCGAATCATTTCAGCACCTAAAACCGTGTGATCAAATGCGATATTGTGAGCCAACAAAAATTCACAACTTTCTAAACCTATTAAAAATTTTTGTATTGCTTCACGAATCGGAATTCCTTTTTCTATGTTTTCAGCGGTTGAATATCCGTTGTCTATCCAAAATTTTTGATTCGGTATTTCCCACCCGTCCGGCTTTATTAATTCGCAAAATTCTGTTATAATATTAAATTTTTCATCCGTAACAATAAACGCCAATTGAATCACACGCGGCCAATTGTTTACGTCTTGCATTTTCGCCCCCCATTTTTTCGGAAGTCCGGTTGTTTCTGTGTCAAAAAATAGATACATATTTTATTTTATTTTATTTTATTTAGTTGCCAAAATTATTTCGTCACGTGAACAAATTTCCTTCGCGTGCAATCGTGTTGCCTTCGGTTTATATTCTTTATATTTAATAAACGCGTCAGTCGCTTCAGCTGCCGAAATAAACAACGATTCGAAGTCGCTTCCTTCGTGTTCATTTCCAAATATTTCAAAAATTTTCATTTCATGTTTTTCAGTTGTTGGAATAATTTCCGAAACGTTGCAAATTTTTTGAAAATTAAAAATTGCGAATGTGACTTTGTTTTGTTTTTTTAGCTTTGCGATTGCTTTCGTTGAATCCGCCGCGTTTACAAAATAATTATTGATATTATATAAATTTGATTTCATGATCTTATTTGTTAATTATAATAGTTAGTATTAAAACGATATTTGAATCACCTATGGCGTGATAATAATCGCCGGATTGTCCTATAAATTGCACGGAACTAAAATCCGAAAACTTCAATTTTGTTTTTCTTGTTGCTTTTCCGTTTAAATATCCGACAACCTTCCAACTTTGATTCAAAGCAATTAAAGGAAATCCGATTCGGTGTTGATTTTTTGGTGTGTTCATGGTTTTATTTTTTTTATTTATAAATTATCACTCCCGTTTCGTTGAAATCTGTCACAAAATTTTCACAAACAATGTCGTTTCCTAAATCGTTACCGTTATAATTTTCGATAAAATTTAAAATTTCTTTTTCATCTCCAATCAATTCGATTTGTGATTGATTTCCGTTTGATAATGTCGCGAATACTTTCATAATAATTTCGTTTTTTTGTTTTTGTATGATACAAATATATATACAAATATTTGTATAAACTAATTTTATTTGAAAAATTTTCCGGTTTTCATATCCCAACGCATTTTCGCCCAACCATTTTTATACCCGTAATCCTTTTGTATCACTAAAAAATCGGTCAATGTCTTTGCGTCTTTTATTTTCTGTTTTTTTTCTTTTTTTATTTTTTCTTTTTCTAACTTTTCGGATTTTTTTAATTGGATCAACCTTTGTTTTTCGGCTTCCTTGTTTTCTTTTTTTCTGTTTTCTTCGTCCCTTTTCAATTGGATCAACTCGCCTTCAATTTCCCGCGGTGATTTATATTCGGTTTTGTTAGTATGTCCGCAATATGGACAAACGGGCGCCGGTTCGTGCATTCCGAAACATTGTTCGCATTGCTGCGCTCGAATATCCTTTTCGGCTGCGGTTTTTCGTTTGCCTTTTTTTCGTCCTTCCAACGTCCATTCCCTGACGTCGTCCGGGAAACCATGATTCAAAACGTTTCCGACATGGTCCAATATTATCGCGCGGGTTTTTCCTTCAGATAAACGAAGGGCGCGGCCTACTTGCTGAATATACAATCCGGTTGATTGTGTTGGACGTAATAAAATAGCGCATTCAATGGCCGGAATGTCAGTTCCTTCCGATATTAAATCGCATGACGTCACAATTTCGATTGAACCGTCACCCAATCCATTCAAAATTCGCGATCGTGTTTCGTCGTCCATAGTTCCATCAACTGAATACGCACGGAAACCACTTTGTCGGAAGTCTTCGGCCACGTGTTCGGCGTGACTAACTGAAACACAAAAAACAACACATGGAACGCCTGGACAAATTTTTTTGTAGTGTTCAACGGCGGAACCGGTTATCGTTGGCCGGTCCATAATTGTCGCGACTTCTTTTTGGTCATATTCCCCCCGAACGACTTTCACTTCAGAAAAATCCAATTGTTTCGGCGGTGCGTATATTATAGGTTTTACCAGGAACCCCAATTCAATCAAATCCGGCGTTTGTGGACCTACGACAATAGAATCGAACAAACCGTCCAATCCTTTACCGTCGCCACGTATTGGCGTAGCCGTCACACCTAAAATTCGAGCGCGTGAAAAATGGTCAACAATTTTTCGCCAACTTCCGGCGGTTGCGTGGTGTGCTTCGTCAATTATTATTAAATCCGGCGGTTTTATTTGATTTAGTCTTTTTATTAATGTTTGGACTGAAGCGACTTGAACGTTTGCCGAATGGTTTGGCGTATATTTAGGATTTATCAATCCGTGTTCAACTCCGGATTTTGACAACGCCTTCGACGTTTGCCGCAATAATTCGACACGGTGAACCAAAATCAAAACTTTTTTGTTTCGTGCTGCGGTCTGTTGTGCGATATGGCAAAAAATGACGGTTTTTCCGCCACCGGTTGCCAACACGAAAAGCGGCGCCCGTTTTTTATTAATGAATTCGGCGCGTATTGAATCGACGCCGGTTTGTTGGTATGGTCTTAATGTTAACATTTAAAATTTTAGTTTTGAAATTATTAATTGCAATACTCTAACCGTGATACTGTTTCCGGCTTGTTTATACAATTGCGAATCACTTACAACAAATTTAAACGAATCCGGGAAATCTTGCAAGCGGAAACATTCGCGCGGTGTTAATTTACGGATTTTGAATCCGTCAAATGTCCCGTGTCGGTCTTGCGTTGTGGTTTCGTAACCTTTTGACGTTGCTGATTTTACTTTGATTTCTTGGCCTTCTCCTTTATTTGTTGAAAGTGTAGGACTTATACCGTCAGAATCAAATACGTTTCCATTCATTCCATTGTTTGACGGGTTTGTGTTTCCTATTTTAATCATATCATAACTATGTTTTTTTGTTAATGATCCACCACCTCCACACCTTAATGTCTTTGAACACTCATTTTTTTCAACATCTAAATAGTCAGTATTTTCAGTATTTTCAACTAATTGTTTTACCATTTTATCACTCAAAAAATACTTTTCCTGGACATCATTTTCCAAAACGTCTTTTAATTTTTTGGTCAAATAGGTTTCTTTTGGCCATGTAAAAACGTTGTCCGAATCGTCACGAATACCGACAATAAAAACCCGTTCGCGGTTCTGCGGAACTCCGTGTTTTTTTGAATTTAAAATCTTCCAATAAATATGATAAGGAACAGAATTTTCAAACGGAAAAATGACCGCGTTTCCGTTGACTGATTTTCCCCCCAACATATTCAACCACTCTTTAAACGTGTTACCATTATCGTCAGACAATAAACCCTTTACATTTTCAAAAATGAAATATCGCGGATTGTTTTTTTTAATAAATTCATGAGAATTAAAAAACAAAATTCCGTTTTCTGAATCCTTTCCCTTTCTTTTTCCCGCCAAACTGAACGATTGACAAGGCGGCGACGTCATATAAATGTCAAGCGATTCGGAAGGGATTTCGCGATCATATACGTTTTCGGGATAATATTTTGGCTTGCCGTGATTAGCTATAAACGATTGACGGGCGAATTTATCCATGTCGCACGCGAATAATTCGTCAAATTTTAAATTGTTATTTTTTAATGCGTAATTGAACGCACCAACGCCGGAAAAATCTGAACCGACTTTGATTTCTTTTTTATTCATGGTTTAAAATTTAATAATTAGTAAAAAACCGCCGACCGAAGCCGACGGCGCAATAATCTAAAACGGCAAATCGTCGTCACCTTCAGCGACAAACGTTTCCGCGCCGTCTGTTGTTTGTGGTGCCGCTGCATTCAACGGAACAATTTTCCAAGCGTCCAACGTGTTAAAAACTTTGACTTCGCCTTCCGGGTTGGTCCATTCACGTCCGCGAAGGTTGAAAAATACTTCGACCATGTCGCCGGGTTTATGATTATCTAATAAATCGCAACGGTCTTGAACCGATTGAAATTGTATTGTTTGCGGATATTGTCCGGACTGATCCGTCACAACAAATTCACGCAATTTGAATTTTTCCGAAACTTGACGCGTTTCGTTTACTGATTTTAATTCCCCTTTTAAAGTGTACATAATTTATATTTGTTTGTTATTTACTCGATTTATTTTCGCAAAATTTACATTGTGTCGAACACGAATCGCCGTCGGCCATACAATAAAAACCGTTTTCGCGTGGTTCTTTTTCTTTTATTTCCTGGAAAACTTTTTCAATCGCGAACAATATGTCAACCGTTCCCGGATTTTTATTTTTCCAATTCGCCAAAGTGTCGCGACTTATATCGGCATCAACACAAAGTTTTGAAACGGTGATTCCGAATTCCTTGCATTTTTGCTTTATTTCTTCGTATAAATTTGTTGATTCTGTGTTTATAATTATCGACATGATTAAAATATTTTTCGTCAAATATAGCAATTATTAATTAATTAATAGTTATATTTGCCAATAAATAATTAAATAATTTTTAAACCATGAACGAAAACGAACAATATCACGCCGACACGACACGGATTTCGAAATCCGGTTGCGACCTTATAAACAAAACGCCGGCAAATTATTATTATAAATATTTAGATCCGAATAGAATCGCCGAAGAAAAATCAAAGGCGTTGATAATTGGAAGCGCGTTTCATGCTTATATTTTAGAACGTGACGAATTTAATTCAATGTTTTTCACGTTGCCGGATTTTAAAGGAAAAGGATCAAGGGATAAAAAGGAACAATTTATTTTGAATAATTCAGGACGGACGCCGCTTTCAATTTCTGACTTCCAAACAATTGTCGGAATGGCTGAAGCATTAAAAAGACATAAATTAGCAAATCAATTGTTGACCGAACACGGATTCGCCGAACGTGTTTTTCATTGGACGGACGAAGAAACGGGCGCACCGTGCAAATGTAAGCCGGACCGATACAATTCCGCCCGCAATATTATAATTGATTTAAAATCGACCGAAGACGCTTCCGAAAATGACTTTAAATTTTCAGCAAAGAAACACCGTTATTTCGTCCAAGATCCTTTTTATACTGACGGAATGAAGGCGAACGGATTCGACGTCAAAGGCTTCGTCTTTATTAGCGTAGAAAAAAAACCGCCTTATTTAATAAACTGTTTCACATATGGCGAAGACGAAAAACAATTCGGCCGGGAACAATATCGCGAAAATCTTAAAACATACGTTGAATGTAAAAAAAACAATAAATGGCCAGGGTACACCCAAGAAATTAAGGATTTGGAAATCCCTGGCGTTGGATTATAACGGACGAGAATAAACGACTTTAAAAATGGAATACATACCAGAAAGTACACAAAAACACATAGACGATTTAGTTAAAACAATAAACAAACTAAATAAAGAAATAAATAAATTAACATCTGAAAATAAAGACCTAAAAGAGCAATTACATATATATGTTGTTAACGGTATTTTGTGTGAGAATTGCCATCCTAACGAAATAGATATCACTAGATGCCCCAATTGTAACTCAACCGACCACAGAATGCACAAACCATATAAATGTCATGACTGCGGCACTGTGTGGTAATTACCGATAACACACAACTAAACGCCGTTTTAATGGCGTTTAAATGTAGTTATAAAATAATTATTAAACAAATGGCAATAACACGAAAAGGACTTGATAAAAAATTAAATTTTGGAAAACATTCCAAAAAAACCGCCCGCGAAATAATAGACGCCGGCAATTACGAATATATTGAATTTTTATTCGACAAACGGATTTGTTTTTTTACTCCGGAAACGTATAAATATATAGAAAATTATAAATTAAAAATCAAAAATAAATGAATGAATTAACAATCAAAGATTATTTTAATCAAAACGAAATTAAAACGAAATTTGCCGAACTTTTGGGCGATAAATCAACGAATTTTGTGACTTCGCTTCAACACTCAATCGGACAAAATCCGGCTTTAATGAAATGTGATCCCGAATCAATTTTCAACGCTGCGGCAACTGCTGCGGTTTTAGATATGCCAATTAATTCAAATTTAGGCGAAGCCTATATTTTGCCGTATGGTAAAAAAGCGCAATTCCAAATCGGATATAAAGGATTTATTCAATTGGCTATTCGTTCGGGACAATATTCGACAATTGGCGCAACTCCAATATATGAAGGCCAAATCGTAAAAAACAACCCATTGACCGGCTACGTTTTCGACTTCAGCAAACCAAACGACGGAAAACCGGTTGGATTTGCGGCGTCGTTTACATTGAAAAACGGATTCGACAAAACGATTTTCATGACATACAACGAAGTTGTTTCACACGCGAAAAAATATTCGAAGACGTTTAATAAAAAAAATAAATTTGGAAAATTGTTTGATTCACCGTGGAACAACGCCGAAGGTTTCGAAGCTATGGCGGTTAAAACAGTATTAAAAAAACTAATTAACCAATATGGACCGAAATCGCTTGAAATGCAAACGGCCGTCGCGGCTGATCAATCTGTCGTGAATGATTACGAAAAAAACGATTTTGTTTATCCGGACAATGAAAAAACGTCAGAAGCTGAAGGACTAAACGAACAATTTTCAACAACCGCCGAAGTTGTTGAACCAATAGTCGAAGGAAATGAAGAAAATGACGATATAATGTAAAAAAATATGGTGGCGACATTCGTGTCGCTGCCATTATATGTAAATCATGAAAAAACCAACGATTCCGATTTTACTTGTTAATGTGACATTGAGATTTCCAACCAGGAATCCGAAAAAATTCACGTTCAAACGTTTTGAAAAATGCGTGACCAAAGGAAAAACACCCGACCAGGCGTTTAAATTTTTAAGATTAAGCAATAAGAAAAACGGCCACGTTGACAAATCAAAATGCGACATTTATTGTATTGAACCGCTGAAGGTTGTCGGAAAAACGTCAGTCGTTGACAATTGATTCAATCCCGGTAAAAATCGCGCGGGCGATTCTGTATTCATTTTTTAATAAAAATTGACATTCCTTTTCATTTGTCATGAATCCGCATTCAATTAACACGGCCGGACAATGTGTTCGTTTCAACATATAAAACCCGGCTTCCTTTATTCCACGATCGCGAATTTCTTTTATTAATGTTATATATTTAGAATGAATTATTTTCGCGTATTCGTCCGATTTTGTTTCGCCTTTTGACGTAAAAATTTCAAATCCGTTCGCCGATTCGTTTGAATGCCCGTTTGCGTGAATTGATACCAATATCGCGTCAGGGTGTTTTTTATAAATTTTATTTACACGTTTCACACGTTCCGACAAAGAAACGTCACGTTCTTCAGGAACTAAAATTTCGAAATCAATATCCGCCCAATCTAACAAACGCGATAATTTGGCAACAATTCCACGATTGAACACACCTTCAAATAATTGTGAACCGTCCGGCCATTTCGGCGACCGTTTTCCCTTTGTTTGGTATGTGTTGTTTAGCATTCCGCCGTGTCCGTTGTCTAAAATTATAAACATAATTATTTTAAAATTAAAATTCCGCCCAACGCTGAATTAATTATCATTGAAATATTTCGTTGCCTTTTAACGTCCTTGATTTCTTTGTCTTTTATTTGGATAATCGTGTCTTTTGAATCTATAATATAACGTTGTGCAATTATGATCGAATCTTGCCCGACAATAACGTTTTTAAGATGTGAATTTTCAACGTTTAACGTGTTAATGATAGTATCTTGAATTTGAACAATTTGAAACGTGTCGCGCTGCGATTTAACTTTGTCCAATTCATGAAATAAACTATCAAACAAAACACGGGTTTCGGCTGCTGAATTTTTTTCGCGAATCACCGTTTTTTCATTATTGAAAATAATCGTGTCTTTTTCAATTATCCGCGTTTCAATTTCGTTGATTGTTGGTTGTGGAAAAACGGGTGTTTCGTTACCTCTAAAAATTAATAGGTAAAAAACACCAATAAACCCGGCAAAAATTAATATATCTTTAATTTTTAGATTCATTATTAAATTTTTTAGCTGAAAAAATTAGTCTTTTTATGGATTTTATTTTCGTTGTAAAAATTGTTTTTAATCTTTTACCTTTCACCAAATAATATTTTTCGTCGAATGAATCAAATTCAATCAATAAAAAAATTAATCCGATTAATTTAGTTGTAACGAATTCAATCGGAAAACTTTCAAAAATCCAATTTACAACGTCATTTAAAATATATTTATCTAAAACAAACAATAAAATGATTGAGGTTTGATATGTAATCATTTTCGAAACTAATCCCGTGCGGGTTTTTTTTGAAGTGACTTCCAACCGAACGTCCTTGTTGTCGCGTTGTGCTAATTTCTTAGCGCACCACCTACCGGCTAAAGTGTCGAATATTATCGCCGAACCGATTAAAACTATTAGTATATGTATTGGCGCTAAATAAATAAAAAAAACCGTTAGAACTGAAAAAATTTTGGTTTTTGTTGCGGTCGCTGCTGCTGAAATCGTTGTGCTTGTCATAGTTTAGCAAATATAGTAAATTATTTTTTAATTTTGCGGTGTAAATTGTGACAAAACTTCATGTTCTGAAATATATTCCAAAATTGCTTCCATGTTCAAACTGCCAGGGTTTGGGTTAACCGCTTCAAAACTACGTGAGTGAGGGAACTTTGTTTCCCAAAAATGAATCTCAATTAAAAAACGATTTGTTTTTAAATTATAAAAAACCGTTTGTATTTCCATTTTAGGCGATTCTAAAATCAAACCCGCTTCAATTTCTATTGTTCCAATATATTCAAATATCATTTTTTTTTATTTTTTTTTAATTAATATAGCGGCCAACCTTCGAACGTTCTACATGGTACATAAAAACGTCCGGTCGCGGTCAATTGCAACCTTGACCACGGCTGCGGGTCATGTACTAACGACATACTAATCAATGTAATTGTACCGACTGGATTTGTTAGAAATGCGCTACTTGTTAAATTACTGCCTGGCAAAAAGAATGGAGCTTGTCGCCAAACGTTATATAAAGAATTTTTAATTGTTCCATTTACAAACGTTGTGACCATTTCTTCCTCACTCATTGCAAACCAATTTCCGGTATATCCGGCAATTGCTTCAGTCGTCCACATATCGGAATAAAAATTGGCCGGGGATTTTCCGCCGCCGGTTTCCAATGTGTTACGATAAGCAATCATTATTCCCGTTAATCTGTCAATCATTACACGATCGCCGTCTTTTGTCATGACGTCTATTTCGTTTGAAATATTCCCGTCTTTATCTTTATACACAGTTGTTGCATCGTCATTCTCCCTATAAGTATAACCACCATTAATTCCGACAAACCTATATAAATGTTCTGTAATTCCGGTTATTTCTGAATCATCATGAAGTATTTTCCACGGCGTTGTCGGGTCCAAAGATTGAACAAAATTATTTGTTGTTAATGTTGGAATGTGTCCGTTTGATTGCCTCCATCCGGCATCATATAAAGCGTAAGAAATTTCAGTCGAAGACGGTGGACGTAAAAATGTTACTTTTTTAACTCCCGGAACTTCAATTCGTAATTCGTCAACCGTGTCAACAATTGGCGTTCCTACCTGGACCGGTGTTCCTTCGTCAGTCTGAACAATTATATTTTTCGAACCTTCAGCCAATACACCCGAAACACTTGAACCGTTGAATGTGTTTGAACTATCAATCAAAGTTCGTTCATTTATTCCACCGCTTGAAATTATATCGGTGTGTAAAATATCACCGTTCGAATTTTTCAATATCTCTGTTGCGTCTGCGCATACTCCAAGCGGAACAACATATTTCGAACCATCCCAAACACCCGGCGCAATGTCGCCGTTTGTATATACAACCGGAATGTCTACCGTTGCGCCGCTTTCAGCATCAACAATTTTAGTTCCATTCAATAAAATTTCAACGTCCGCACAAACCGGCGGAACCGGTGGCAACGTGTAATTTCCGTATGTGTAGCCTAAATCGGTTAAATCCAAAAGTGCTTGCGTTGAATATCCGTCAATCATTACGGGATCCGATGCCGTGTTTTTGTCAGGCGCTCGAACAATGAATTCAATTCGCCCCATAACAACCGAAGACGCATCCTTCGCGTTTTTTGGTTGTGCGATTTTAATGTCTTTTATCTCAGTATGTTCAATAAATGGCGCAGCAAAACCTAAAGTTCTATATTTATGATGCGATAAAATTCCATAAATAACACCGATTAATCTTTGAAGCTTAATCGTTGCCGTTTTATCGGCTTGTTTTTCCGAATCTGTTGATTTAGCTTTTTCATAACAATCAATTAAAAACGTCATATTTCCGTCAGTCGAAGAAGCCGTTTTCAATCCTGGCGCTAAATCACTAAATCCAATAATCACGACCGGGACTTCTTCGTCGCCTACCGGTTTAAATCGCTCGACAAAAACTTCAGCGTTTAAATTAGAATCCGAATTCAATGTCGCTTGTGACGGAAGTTCATCCGCTAAAATTGCGCCGATTTGGTGTCGAATCAATTCGAATGCCCTGGATCCGATTGGCGTTGTTATCTGTGCGGCCATAATTTATTCAAAATCATTTAAAATTAATACTATCAAACCCAACGTTTCGTCAGGATAATTTTCAGAAACTAAATATTCTTTTATGTTTCCGGTCGAATCCTTCAACGCGACACGGTGATTTTTCAACGTGCATTCGTCGGAACCGTCGCGCGTGATATATCCTTCAGCATTCAACAAAGGTTCGGAAACTGCAATCGACGCAATTTTCGAGTTTACACGCTCGCCCGTGTCAAAATCAAACCCGGTATTGTGTTTAGTGTGTATCACGTTAACCGTTGCCGTTTCATTCGTTGGCGACGTAAACAAACACGAAATCGCAAAATCGTTTCCGTTGCTTGTTATCTGTTGCGCGTCTGCGATTGCTTTGTCAAATAAACCCATGTTTCAAATATACTAAAAATTATTTGTTTCATCGTCTTCGATTGCGATTTCGACATGATTTTTTTCACGTTTATTCAACCAATCCGCCCAATATTTTCCGAATTTTGTCAATTTTCCGGACCTCTTATTTTTTCCAAATACGCTTGAAATCGTTTCGTCAGGGTTTCCAAACAAATCAATCGAAGTATTTTTCAACATCAATTTATTAAAATAAAATTGAACGTAAACGTTTGACGTTTGATCCTTTGAGATTGCTAAATCTTTAAAAACTTTTTGACGAACTATTTTCGGTTGAAATAAAATAGTAATTAAACCGAAAACATTAAAAATCGGCGTTATAATTTGCGCGATTATATATAATAATAAACCCATAATAAAAAAAAAATTATATATTATTTTTCTTTAAAAATCCATTTGCTTCACCCGTCACAATTGTATTAGTATCTGAAACCGATTCGATTGTGACTTTCAAATCAATCATTTGTTCAACAACAAATAAAGGCGGACCGAGGTATTTATAATCTTGTGAATCTGTTATTTCTGTATTTCTTACGGCATTAAAAACGTTAGATAAAACCGGCTTTGCTCTAACTGTTATATTTGCCGAACCTGCCGAACCATTTGCGCGGGCCATTCTTATCGTGAAACTAGGAATCAATAATGTGTAACCATTTGGGACCGTAGTGACAAAAACTTGCGTTTGATTTAATCCAGGGCCAACAGTCGCGAAAACTTTCGAATTGTCTGTTTTATATCTCAATTCTAATTTACCGACGTTTCCGTTTTCACTTCCGGCCGTTACAACAACAATTCGATTCGCTCGACTATATATCGCCGCCCCAAGCGAAACGGGTGTCGTTCCATCAAGAAAAACCGGAACATCGTCCATTTTGTTAAAATTAGAATCTAATAAACCCGTGACCAACACCATACGCGCACCGGTTCCGGCTGCGGTGTCGTTGTTGCTATCTGACACGATTTCCAATTCGTCAAAAGTGTCAGGAAACCCGGTATATATCCCGCCTTTTTCCCATATATCTTGCGGCGTTGTCCCCGTGTCAATGTCCGGATTTCTACCAAATTTATAAAAAGGCTCATAACCATCAATATTTCCCAATGACGCTTCCGTGTTGTATTCCTGAAGTGCAATCAATGGCCCGGTATTCGCCAAATAAAAGGATTTAAAACTTTCTTTTGTGTATAATATCCCCGATTGGTTTAAAACTTCATTAGATTTAATCGTTTGCGTTCCAATTTTTGGACTTGTGATTGTATATTCTAAGTCTTCGGCGTCTGTTGGTTCAACCTTTACGATTGCGCGGTGTTCTGTTGTTATTCCGCCATCCTTAACAAAAAAGAAATAATTTAATTTTGTGAAAATTTGAATCATGTTTTTCAATATATAAAAAAAAACCGATATTTAAAAAAATATCGGTTTTTCAATTTTTGTAATTACCGAAACCGGTTTTATTTTTTTTCTTCGTATGCTGCAATTGCTAATTTTGCAACCTCTGACGCTTCTTCAGCTGCTTTGATTGCCGCTTCTTTGTCGTCACCTTCAGCCGCTTCAGCTTCCAACGCTTTATCGTTTGCGTCTTTTTGCGCTTCTTCAGCTGCCAACCTTAATTTTTTAACGGCTGCCGTTTCTTTTTTTTCTTTGATTTCTTCTAAAATCTTTAATCTTGCTAATTCCTTAGCGTTTCCCGTTGGGAAATCTTTTTCGGAAACTTCGTCCCCAATTTTAAAAGTTCGTCCGCCGAATCCGCCGACATTTCCTTTTTTTACTTTGTACTTTTTTATATTGGCCATTTTAAAAAATGTTAAAAAACACCCGGTTTTTTACCGGGTGTTTAGATTAATAATTTAATTTAATACTTCAACTGTGTAAATTGTATCGATTGCCGTAGGAATAGGAAGTGGCGCACTTTTTACGTGGATTGTATGTTCTCCCGCTTTTGCGTCTCTAAAATCTTGAACTAAATACGCGCCTCTTTGTGGGATTGAACCGTCTTCGCCAATTAATTGTGGTACTGCCGCATAAGCTAAATTGAAATTTGTAATTTCAGGAAGTAAAACAACTTTTTTCGGGTTGATGTATTCCGTTAAGTTACCCGCTTCGTTTTTATAATATTGTGGGTAAGCCCATAAACGAACTTTATATGAACCGCAAGTCAATGTCCCGTGCATTGTCGCACCTTCGGCGTTTCTTTGTGGCTCTCTAATCATGTCCAAGCTAAAATCTTTAATATCGCCTCTATCTTGTACGATAGTATTTTCCAATAATGCCGTTAAGGCTTCAGATCCTAAAATCGCGTTAAATGTTCCGCCATTGAATTTTCCTTCTTTTCTTATAAATTCACAACCTGACTGTAATACTTTATAAGGTGAAACCGTTCCGACTGAAAAATCATTCGCTACATTATACGCAACAATTGAAGCCGCTTTTCTTCCGAAGTCAATATCTGTTCCGTTTTTAAGTGTAACGACACCCGTTTCGAAAATTTGTGAACATTGAACCTCGATCGCTCTTTCGATTTTCTTTTGTAACTCCATTACATTTTCCCCGGTTTCCTGAACTAATTGCGCGAAAAACGTTGTGTCGTTTGTTCTTGCCATTGCGATAACCGTGTCATATAATTTATGATTGTTCGCCGTCAAATATTCATCGTAAAACGGTGGTAAAAACTCTTTTTGTGTTTCCTTTGAAAATGTGTTTCTATTTCCGTCCGAATATCTATTCACGTCGACCGCGACTTTTTCGTCACCTCTACGAACTGCAATTGATACATATTTCGTGAATGATTCAACCGGAGTGAAAAACGACTTTAAAAAGCCACTAACTGCGATTTTTTCACGATAAACCGCCACAACTTTCGAAGTGAAAAGGCTTTGCGCCTGAACTGTTGGAATAATAGTTGACATTGCAACCGATCCCATTGAAGGAACTAAAAGTCCAACGGCTATTCCGCCAATTCCTAAAATTGGAAAAGCGATTGCCGCTAATACGATAAAACTTAATAATTTTTTCATTTTATTTTTTCTTTTTTTATTTTGTAAATTTATTTATTTTAATTGTCTGCGATTGTGTTTTCAGTCGAAGTGATTAATTTAATCCCAAGCGTATCGCCTAAAATTCTGTCTTCTAAACTTCTACCGTCTACAAGTGTAGCCATTGTGTCAGATCCATCTAAAACAACTAAATCCTTGTCTACTTTTCCGGAAACTGCAACCGAAAACGTTGGCGTTTCACCTGATTCGATTGTGTGGTCACCCACTAAAACCCCATAAGGAATTTCCGAACCGTCTGACGCCCCTGATTTCAATTCCAAAAGTTTACCCGTCGCGGCAACTTTTCCCATCAATTGGCCATCGGCCAAAACAACTTGCGCACCTGGCGCCGTATATTCTACACTCTCAAACGAATTTGAACCGATGAAAATATCCTTTCTTTCGTATTGGAATGTTGCTTGATTTTCTGTCTGTGTTGGTGTTGTAACTCCCATTATATAAAAAATTTATTATTTTAAACCTAATTGAATGTCTATTGATGCCGACATCGCTTCGATTGTTTCTTTTTCTTTTGAAACAACTTCGTCCGTTGTAATAGCTTCGGCGCTTTCAGTTTCAAGGGCGTTCCCTGGATTTTCTTTTTTTGCTTTAATTTCTGCCAATACTTCGGCGCGGATTGCTTCTTTTTCCGCTTTTTTTGCTTCAGCTTGCGCAACTTCTTCAGCGCGTTCCGCTTTTTCTTTTGCCACACCTTCAGCAACAACGCTCGCGTATGCTTCCGGGTGGTTCTTTTTGAATTCCTCTTTTGTCATTTTTTCGACTTTTGGTTGTTCTTCTTTTTTGTTTTCCGGTTTTGGCCTATAATTTGCCGCAACTTCGAACTTCTTTGAATCAATTATCGCCGTCATTTCCGGCGTTAACTTATTAATTTTTTTTATTAAACCGATTTTTTTCGCTTCTTTTGCCGTCAACTTTACGTCGATACGTGAATCCATCGAAAAAATATCGTTGATTTTTACGTCTTTTAATTTTTCAAACGCTTCAACGTCAATTTTATTAATAAACGATTTTTTCAAATGGTCGTTTATTGATTTTAAATTGGCTTTTAATTCGTCCGTGAATCTTTCAGAACTTTCAATCCATTCCGGATATGCGGCACGGTGAACAATGAATTCAGAAACGTCCAACGCTTCAACATTTTCAACCATTGCAACGAAGAAAAATCCCGACGAATTCGCGCGGCCGTCAACTTTTAAAACTTTTTCGCCTTCGAACTCGTTAAATTTCGCAACCATTCCGAACGCCGCTTGCGGGTCCCCGCCGTTGGTGTCCATCCTAACGACTAACGAATCGCCATCAACTGAATTAATTGCGTTGATAAAACTTTCCGCCGTATAACTATAAATATCGCTATAAATTAAAACTTCGTTCATATTCAACAAAACTAAATGTTTTACAATTATTATTTTTTTATATGCCGTAAAATTCGGCAAATTAATTATATTTGTAATTATGGAAAATTTAAGAATATATCACACCCCCGACGAACTAATTAATAAAATTAAAATTTTAGCACGTGACCGCGGCGAAACCGTGTCCGATTTTCTTCGGCCGGTAATTCGTGAAATTTCAAATAAAAATGAAGTCGGTCAGATATTCGAAACGGAATTGTCTGAACTTGCGTTGACCGGTATTTCAAAAACTGTCATGAATAATTTAAAAATAACCGCTAAAAAAATAAACGTAACAGTTCCGCAACTGTTACGCCTTGAATTGTTTTATTTTATTGAAAATCAATCCGAATTTAATAAATCATTATTTGAAGCGCCTTCCGGATTAGTATCGAAGCCGGCGTCTTCAGCTTGCAACAATTCCAATGATGCTTGATCGATATTTGAAACCGAATCGCCACCGTTTAAAACTTCCGTTGCTCGTTCCAATGTAGTCAATGGAACGTTTCGGAACTGTGTCCCAAGTTTTTCGCGTTCTGCCTTTGCTTCCTTCAATGGGTCAATGTGCGGAAACATCGGTCCGGTGAATCTAACGTTTTGATATGCTTCAATTATTGAATAATTATTTTCTTTGTAAGCCTTCATAAATCCAGGCGCTACAATTTTATTTTTTTCAACTTCAGTAAATAACCAAAAATTAAAAATCGGTTCATAAAATTCAACTTGAAATTTATTTCGTTCGACGTCGATAGTATGTTCCCAATCCTTCGTCGCTGCTCTCGAAGCTGAAAAACTGTCGTTGTATATACTCCAAGCCACATTCGGCGGAATTCCAAGCGCCCCGCAAATTATATCGGAATTCTTTTCGTAAAATTCCTTAAAATGAAGTTCTTGTTGTGAATCAATCGATTTTAATTTCGAACCGATTGGCATATTAACAACCATTTTGTTTGTTGTTGCTGCGACTGAATTCGTTAAAACTTGCCCGGATTCGTCAACCGCTTCAACTCTTTGGTTTGTATCGTTTCCAAGTGCCGCCGCCATTTGTGCGACCATAGGATTTTCACCGTCTGAAGTTGCGTCATGTTCAATTATATAAGGGATTTTCTGACGTTCTTCAGCACCACCGACCGCGGCTTCCTTATATCTGTCGATTTTCTTCAATGTTTCCAATGAAGTCGAAATCACCGGAACACCTCGCAAATTGTCTTTTCGATATTTAGATCCATAAACTAAAAACGCCATGCGCAAACCGGTAGTCGCTGACCACGCCTTAATTCTTCTATGTTTTTGACCAATTTTTCCGGGGATATGGTACGCAATATGTTTTCCGGTTTTATCTATTTCGACACCGTGAACAATTCTATTCCCATTCACTACGTGTTGACCTAAAATTGGGCTTTTAATGTGTGCGCCGTCAATAGTTTCGACTTTCACTTCTTTATTAATATACCTTAAAACGACTAATTGATCACCGCCAATTTTAGAACCTTTGAAAGTTTCTTTTGCGATTTCGTTCAATGTTTCCATATTATTAAACGACGCCCGTTTCGATTTCGAAAATAAATTGAAACGTGCTTCAGTTATCGAATTAAATTTTTCGGTGTCTATTTTAACACCTTCACTTTCAAAAATCAATTTCGACGGTTCGCATTGTAATTTTAAACCCTTGTCAATTATCCAAATCGTAAAACGGTCAAAAACGGTTCGGGCAATTTCATTTTCCAAATACGCTTGCCATGAACGAACACGCAAAACAGAATAATCCAATAAATAATCAATCGCCGGACCAATTTCGCCCGCGTTTTTTTCACCGTCAAAACTAACGGTGTACGATCCGGCCAAATGTGTCGCACTTGAAACGGGACGTTTCGCCCTAATCTTTGGACTTTCTGTTGTTGATTTAGTAATGTTAAAACCGAATATTTTCATTTATCTAAAATTTTTATAATTGGTTAATTTAAAAGTTCGCGGCGTTAATTTATTATTATAAATTTGTCGAATTTTTTCATATTCTTTTATTGCCGCCGTAACTTGCCCCGGTGTTGTATATTCAACCTCTTGTTTTGTTTGTCCGGTGTCGATTTTATATTGAATCATGTTCCCGTTTCCAACCGAAACAAGGGCCGTATTTATCAATGATTCGATTATCGCGTCAATTTGTGCGATTTTTTCTATTATTTGCGAACGTGATCGGCCGCAATTTGTTAATTTGAAATATAAAATTTTATTTGACATAGTTACAAATATAAGTATTTTTTTTATAATGTTTTAATTTCTTCAATTTTAGCGCCTGAAATTGAAGCCGTCGAAGGTGTCGCCGGTATCTGTGAAGGGATTGGCGTAGGTGGCACCGGTGGCCCCGTTGCGGCCGTTGCGTGCATATGTGAATTAAATGCCGAAACTAAATCGTTTAAATCTGATTTTATTTGATTAAATCCGGATTCTAATTCGTTAAATCTGACAAGGAAATCGGAATTTCCGCCAATTTCTGCCGTCCCGTCATTTTTTAAATGAATAGCAAAAACGACATTTCCGTCCGAATCTGTTGAAAAAATTCGTTTTTCCCCAATATCCGCGATTTGGTTTTTATTTATATATCCAATTATGACCGGGTTTCCAATGTCTGAAGTCGGAGAATATACGGCCACCATATTTTCAACCGGGTTCGAATCGTCACCGAATGAAGACGCGACCTTCGTTTCCTGGACATCGTCTTTTCCCCATCCTAACGACTTGACCAAACGGCGGCCAATATCGTCGGCCTTTGTTGATATTATTTTTACGAATCTATTCATTTAAAGCGTGCAAATTAATATTTCTGAATACTGAAATTACTTTTTCATCGTTGTAAACTTCAGGTAAAACACAATTTATTGTCGCGACTGTTTTTTCGTTGTCGCCTTCAAAATTAATTGATTCAATAAACCAATTTTTTTTATAATACAAATATAATTCCGGCGCATATACTGAAATTAAATTGTTTGGTTTTATTATTTTACCATCGACCACCCAACGATCCGTCACGATTGTTAATTTTACATTTCGAAGTTCATCGCCTAACATTCTGCGCGCTGCGGATTTCGTATCGTTGTCAGTTCCTGAAGTTTGCGAAGTAACTTTCGGACGAAGAACCGATCCAATGACATACGGATTTCGAATTGTATATGAACCCGCGTTTCCGCCATCTATTGACGCGGACTTTTGAACGGTAATATGTGAGTGCATCGCCTGGCCATTGTAATCCATCGAAATACGTGTCGCCGGCGCTGCTTCTTTTGTCCCATCAATTTCGAATAGTGGTTTTTGATTCGTGTTCGCCTTCGTGAAATATAATTGACCGGCCGCATTGTGTGAAATAATAATGTCTTTTTGTGTCGCCATTGTCGACAAATAATCCTTTATTGTTTGAGTAGCTGAAGCCGTTGAATTTTTAAAACTTCCGGACATAGCCGATTCGACTGCCGGATCAATATCCATTGTTAAATTATAGTTTCGTTTAAATGGTCTAATTAATTTTTGCGCGATTTGCTTCAGCGACAACCCGTTCGATTGTAGCGGATAAATTGACGGCGGGATTTGACAATCCTCTAAAACTCCCGGTTTTGAATATCCGCCAAACGTTGCCAAAACTTTTTTGTTTTCTTGTGTGAAATTTTGAGATGTTAAAACACCCGTCAAAAACATTTCGCCATTATATTCCAATGTCACTTCGTGAAAATGCGTCACGCAAGCCAACTCCTTAATTTCAACGTCAAACGGATCCAAATAAAATTTGAAACTAAACGTCGAACCAACTGCATCATGTACCAAATTAAAACGAAACGCGTTGAAATATTCAACTTTTCTGTTTCGAAACCTATCATATATTTTTAATATTATACCCGAAGCCATATTTTAAATATAATAAACAATTTTTCGTCCTTTATTTATTTGAAATAATTCAGAAAATGACAAATTGTTTTGATTAATAAATTTATTCAACATTGAATCGCCGTCGTCTAATCCGTAAAATCTATGTGCTAAAACAATGGCGTTTGAATCACAATCCAAAAAAATCGACCTTTGTGATTGTGCTTCCAATGCAACACCCAATAAATTCGCCGTCCCGAAATTAACCAATCCGATTAATTCATTTAAACTGTCGAAATCTGGGACATATGAATCGACCGTGTCGTTTGTATCTGTTTGCAAATCTTGCAATATATCCAAATATGATTCCCATGACGCCAAAATCAAATCAATTATTTCAATTACTTCAATTGAATTTTGAAAATCGTCGTCCGCCGGATTTATTGAAGCGTTTACCATTGCGGAAATTATCGCCGCCCCGGTCATTTCAAAAATTGTTTTATCGTTAAAAGTTGTTAAATTTTCTAAATCTGTCGAAATACTTGATAATTGATTGGCTAATAATGTAAGTCGGTTTTTTACTTTGTTTATAAATAACGAAGGATAAACATATAAATCGACTACATATTGCGCCGCCGTGCTTGTATTAGCTGCCAATGTAGAAACCGCCGCGTTTGCTTTTTGATATAATTGAAAATATTCGTTCGCCTGGTCGCCGGATTTTACCGATTCAGCACCCAATGAATATAATTTGTCGTTGTTTCCGGTCATTCTCGCTGAATCTGCTGCGGTCGCTTGAACATTCGCCGAAAACGATTCAATTAACGCCGTTTGTGTATTCTCATAATCAAACGCGATTTTATTTTGTGGGTCTTCTAAAATTCGCGGATATTCGTCCGAAATTGTTTCGATAAATTCCCCAACTATTTTAGTGACATTTAATCCGGTTGGGTCATATTCCAACGTTGTCGGTTGGACTGTTTTTAATCCATAAAATGGATGTGATATTTGAAACGGCCTTTTGTCCTTTGCTGAAATTTCAAAGGCTAAAGATTCGTCCAAATGGTTTTCACCTTGAAAAAAAAACGTCAATTTCATACGCGTTCCTTTAACTAATGATCTTTTGACCAATGTTCCTTCAATGTTTGGAAATTCAAATTCCGCAACATTAAAATTTGTCGTTTTTGGGTCCAATAAATACAAGGGGAAATATTTTTTTCCGTCCCCCGTTGTTATCTCTAAACCCTTTTTTAATTTTTCCGTCCAACTCATTATCGCAATACTTTTTCGAACTGCCTTTCGGCTTCTTTTATATATATATCCGTTGCCTTTTTCATTGTTTTTTCGGTTGCTTTTTTCATGAAGTGCGTCGCCTTCACTCTAACCGATCGGCCTTTTTTATACGAATATAGTGAATCTAATTTGAAATTGATTCGTCCTTTTTTCTTTTTTATACTTTTCACACGAAATAAAGTGTCTTTTGTTAAAACATGGCCACCAATTCCGGCAATTAAAACCGAACGGATTAGTTTTTGTCCGTCTGAAGTTCCGCGGGTTTTGGAAACGTTCACAATGTTTTTAATTCGTCCCATTCTATTCGGACCACGAACCGAACGTTTTCCACTTCTCGACACTCTCGCTTTGTCTGTCGGTATAAATGAACGACCGCCAATTTTTCCGCCGTGTTCTTGCTGCTCTAAATCCTGGACCGCTTCGTTTGTTCCATTAAAAGGAACGAAACCGATTTTCGATTCCATAGACTGAACCGCAAAACCTCGCGCCATTTCAACACGTGACGACGCCTTGAAAAAGTTTTTTCGACGCGAAATAAATGTTTTTTCAACAACTTCCGGCATCGTGTTTTTTTTAACGTCAAAGGCCAACCCGTTCAAAGTTCCACGAACTGCATTCGGAAAAGCCGATTTGCTCAACTTTTCCAATTTATTCGTGTGAATAATAACTTCATCCGTATCGACATTAAATTCCATATTTTAACTATATACACGAACTTCGAACGAAGTGTTGTCCAATGCTGAATCGACACGCGTTCCGCTTCCATCATTTACATAAAACGCTAATTGTGTGTTGGAATTCCTTTCAACTGTATATGTGTGGTCTTCTTTGTCGCCATTTATAGAAACCCATGTTTTTCCGTCAATAAATACCGGATTCGAACTATTTATCGTAAAACGTCCGGCCGATAATCTCGCTATTGAAATAACCGTGTTCATTCTTTGATGTAAAACGGAAGGCGTTGGCGCTGAAGTTCCTGGTTGTGAAATTAACGCCGTATAAACTTGAAAAGGTGTTGTCATTTGTTGAAACGCTTCATATAATTGGAAGTCGTTGTCTTCATTATCCGGCAAATTGTTTGCCGTGATTCCAGATTCGTTGAACATTCTTTCGAAAAATTGAACATAATCCGCCAACAATTCAGAATCAATAGGCGTTCCATTAAATGTTCCGTCGTCGTCTTTTATGTTTCCATATGGAATTCCAACGTTTGCCGGAATTGTATTTGTTTTATTTACTGTTAAAATCATACTTTTTATATATAGTTTATATTTAAAAACGCGACCGTTTGGACCGGTTTAATTTTCAAAATTAATTGTCTGAATTCAGCTTCACGCAACGCCGAAACATTCGCCGAAGTTCCAAAAACTGCGCCACCAATTACAAACGTTGAACGGTAGTCGGTAGAAACAACAAAATTTTTGTCGATTTCATTATCTAATGAATTTACAACCTTGAATAAAAAAGGCGCCGCCCCGACTTGATATTGTCCACATTGTATTTGATTTAATTGAATAACTGATCCAACCACCGGAATTTCCGACAAATTTTCATGAACATAAACATCGAATCCGGCCGCCTGAAGTGAATTTTCTAAATAATCCCAACTTTGACGCGCCGGAATGTCGCCGGGGTGATTCATTTTCCTAATTATCGCGGCTTTACGGTCTGCCAATGGTAAACCCGAACCATTTATCATTCCCAAACGGTTCTCCCATTTCGAAGCGTCTTCAGCCGTAAAATTAACATTGTCCGGTAATATTTGAAATAATATTGAATTAACATCGTCCACGGCTTGTTTTTCACTTTCCGCCAATCCTTCGACTAACTTGTCTAAATTTCCGCCTTCGGGATAATTAAACGCCCGTCCGGTTGGAAAAAGTTGTCGTGTTAGTTTTTTTATTAAATCAATATTAAACATAATTAATTGAATTTAGGTTCGGAATATCACCGTTTAAAAATTGATATGTTGAAACCGAAACCGCATCGACTTGTAAATCAACCGCACCAAAAACACTTCCGGGATTTGATTCCAAAATCAACGAAATTATTTTATTTGTGTCAAATATATCGTTTTTATTAGCTACTATGTCAATAGATCCAACAAACGGACGAATTGTTTCAAGGTCTGTTTTAATAGCGTCAAAAATAGACGCTTCAATCGTCGGAGTAATTCCGGTAAATCCTGAAATATCAATGTCAATTGTTTTAATTGTCACCGGTAAATAATTAACCGCATGAACTCCAAGCGGTTTTCGTGAAGGTCTGTCGACTGTTGGGTCTTCGATTGCGGTTTCAACGTCTGACAACGTAGCCGCCGAAGGTGTTCCAAATCCGTCAGTCGAATCCGCTGCCGTTGCTTCAATAAATAGATTTATTTCGTTATTTACTCCGGTTGCTGCATATGGGTATGACTGTTCTACCGATTGAACATCGGACGCCCAAACACGATAGTCGGCACCCGCGCCCCCTTGTGGTTCTAATCTGTACGCGTCTAAAACTTTACGTCGATAGTCTTCAATTTCTTCGGCTGATTGTGGCGGAACAACTTCAGCCGTTACCGTTCCAACGTCTTCAACTTGTGCAATTGGCGCCGTCAATGTTAATTCGTTTGATAAATCCAAACGGAAATCCAATCCAGGATCCAACGAACGCAATTGAATTAATTCGGTCCCACCCGTCAAAGTGTAGGCCGTATCTAAAACATACAATGAACCGGGCGACGTTGAA
>Ga0193963_1000175_pt1 | contig 33118 bp, 35 predicted proteins | sample FB_6_MG_FD_140359 | JGI IMG/M metagenome (GOLD analysis project Ga0193963, IMG submission 140359) | Microbial mat bacterial communities from the Broadkill River, Lewes, Delaware, United States - FB_6_MG | ecosystem: Environmental > Aquatic > Freshwater > River > Microbial mats | place: USA...
AATTGTAGTAAACAAAACATTATCAATAAATTGACTTATTAAAGTTGATAGATTATTTCTAAGCCACAAAGGACTATTTTTTCTTTTTCTTAATTTATCAAATAGCCATACATCATGAATTTGACTAATACTATATGCAACTACACTTGCAAATGCTATTCTTGGTAATAATCCAAATATAGTTTTAAATGAGTCTTGAGCTATATCAGATGCATGTGGTGTAAACAAAAGACAAACTTGCATAATAACTGTAGTCACTAAAAGAATGAAAATACCAATATAAACACCTTTTTGCGCTGCTTTTCTTCCATATTTTTCGTTTAGTATATCTGTAGCTAAATATGAAGTGCCATAAATAATATTGCCTAGTGTAGTTACAAAACCTGCAACTTCAATTGTTTTCATAACTTGAATATTGGCTATTATAGCTGCCATAGCAATCCATATATATAATCCTGTTTTTTTAAATAATTTATAACTTAATGTAATTCCCGTAAAATTTACAAGTAGCAATATAATCCATAATAAAATATTATTCATATCTTCTCCTATTCTCCAACTCCAAAATCTGTGTTCTCATAAAGAAAATCTATATTTTCTTTATCTTTTAAAAATTTATATTCTTTTACAAACCATTCAACTAATTTATCATCTCTTTTAATATTTGTTGAATTTTCAGTAAAAATATTTATTGTTCCATATTTAAAATATTTAAGCAATAATTCAATATCTTTTCTAATCATTTGTTTTGTCTGTCCCTTAATTCCTACCATAAGGCATGGTGAATCAAAATAATCTGAAACCTCTTTTGCTGAATTAAATTTTGCATTTTTATTTAAAAATTCATTTCTAAAGACATTATCAAAAGTTTCAACTCCAATTTTAAATATTATTGGTATGCCAAAAAATAACCTCATATCGTCTAAATAATTTTTATAATTCCAATGACTTTCCAAATATAGTTTTTTTATATTCTTTTCAATTATTTTTTGTTTTATCATATCTAATGTTTTTTCGGTTAATTCAAAGCAGCTACCCGAGTTAATTACTTCAAGTACTCCCTTTTCTCCAGTTATTTTATCAATAATTTTTCTATTTATAGTGTCCATTTCTTCATCATTCTTTGAATTATCATTTATATAATCACAAAAAGAACATTTTCCCCAAAAACAAGGTTTCCCTTTCAGTAAAACTATTTCTCTATTCTCTAAAACGCTATATCTTTCCATAAAATCACCTTCTTCTTAATTTTAAGCAAACAAAAAGGACAGAATTCTGCCCCAAAACAATAATAAAAATAAATACCCTAGTTTTGTTTTAAGACAGGATGGATTCCGAACTGTCATATTCAATTGATTACTATCATATATCAAATAAAAAAAAAATCAAGTCTTTTTTCTTGACTCTATAATTATTATAGGGTTTATACTAAAAAAAAGGAGTGATTATATGAAATATCAAAATGAAGTAATTAAATGCTTATATGAAAGAGCTAGCGTTAGATCTTTTAAAGACCAAAAAATTGATTCTGAAACTTTAGAAACTATTCTTAATGCAGGTTGTCACGCTGCAACTGGTGGAAATCTACAACCCTATTCGATTATTAAAATTGAAAATGAAGAAACAAAAAAAGAACTAATGAATACAAATAAATTTCAAGGATTAGTTGGTAAGGCACCATTAAATTTATTATTTGTAATAGATTTTCATAGAATTGAAAAATGGGTTACATCAAACAAAGGACCTTTTATTGCAAATAAAAGCTATAGGCATTTTTGGATAGCTTTTCAAGATACAATTATTGCCGCACAAAACATCTGCACTGCAGCTGATTCTTTAGGTTTAGGTAGTGTTTATATTGGAACTGTTGAAAGCTGTTTTGATGAATTAAAAGATATTTTCAAATTGCCTGAAAAAGTTTTCCCCGTTGTTTTACTTTCACTTGGTTACCCAAAAACACAACCTAAAGTTGCTCCAAAACTAATGTCAGATATTATTGTCCATAATGAATATTATCATGATTTATCTAAAGAAGTTATAAATAAAGCTATGGATAAAAAATATTCAGAGAGGCTATCTACCAATTTAAAGGAAGCTGACTTAAAAGAATTGTTTGAAGTAACAAAAAAAGTGCATGGTGAAGACTTTGCAAATGAAACCATAAATTATTCTAAAGAACTTGGATATATACATCCTGCTCAAAGATATTTTGGATTGCATTATTCAGCTGATAGTACGGCAATTGATAATAATAAATTCATTTCATCATTATTAAAATATGATTTTCCATGGATATCTGGCAAAAACTTTCCTGAATAATTAATTAATGATATAATTGCTTTTTGAAGGGAGTTTTATATGAAAAAAACTATAATTGGATTAGCATTTTTATTCTTAGGAAGTTTAATAACTTTGAAAGTTCATTTTTACAATTTAAGTTTAATAAAAAATATTTCATGTTGGAGCTCAAGTCTTGGGCGATATAATCAGGGATTAGTAAATAATTATAATGTATTTCTTTTTTTAATTGGAATATTACTATTCCTTTTAGGATTTGTAATTCTAATAAAAGAATACTTTCAAAAGAAGAAATAGACAATATTCTAAATATTGTCTATTTCTTCTTTTTGAGGTAATGAATCAATTATATCCATAGCTTTTTTATAATCACTTTTATAAACAAAAACTTCGACTCCATATATAGAAAATCCAGCTACTATGTTCATATAATCTCCACTCTCATTATTTTTAATTTGAAATAAAATATCATTTTCTAATAAAAGAGTAGTAATTAAATCTTGCAAAAACAAATCGTTTATGCTAATTAAATAAACCCAATCATTATTCTTCATAAGCACATCCTTAATATGCTTTTGCAACATAAACCATATGTTTTGCTGGTTTTCCACAAAATGCACATACTTCTGATATTTTTTCTTGTTTAAATGGAATACATCTAATAGTTGCTTTTGTATCTTCTTTTATTTTAGCCTCACATTCTTTGCATCCACACCACATTGCTTTTGCAAATCCTGGATTATTTTTTTGCTTTATTTTGAATTCATCATAATTCTCAATAATATACGTTTTATCATCTCTATCTTTTTTGGCCTTTAAAAACATTTCATTTTGCATTGTATCTAGCATAGATACAATATTCTCACCAAAACCTTGTAAATTTACGACTTGTTTTTCTAACATATCCCTTCTAACTGCAACACACTGATTATTTTTTATATCTCTTGGCCCAATTTCAATTCTTACAGGAATTCCCTTCATTTCATATTCATTAAATTTCCATCCCGTAGAATAATTTAAATCATCATCAACTTTTACTCTTATACCCAATTTTACTAATTCATTTTTCATTTCATATGCTTTATCTAAAACGCCTTCTTTTTTTGCGGCTATTGGAATAATAACAACTTGTATTGGTGCTATTTTAGGTGGTAATACTAACCCCCTATTATCACTATGAACCATTATTAACCCACCAATTAATCTTGTAGATACTCCCCAAGATGTTTGATAAGGAAAGGCTAACTTTCCGTCTCTCCCTTGAAACGTAATATCAAATGCCTTTGAAAAATGCTGTCCCAAATTATGCGAAGTACCCGATTGCAACGCTTTTCCATCATGCATTAAAGCTTCAATTGTATAAGTACTATAAGCTCCTGCAAATTTTTCACTTTCACTCTTTTGACCATCTATCATTGGTATTGCCAATAACTCTTCACACATATCTTTATATATTTTTAAAATCTTTAACGTTTCTTCTTGAGCTTCTTCTTCTGTTTCATGCAATGTATGTCCTTCTTGCCATAAAAACTCAGAAGTCCTTAAAAAAGGTCTTGTTGATTTTTCCCATCTAACAACAGAACACCATTGATTATATAGATATGGTAATTCTCTATATGATCTAAGCCATTTTGCATACATTGAACATATTATTGTTTCAGAAGTTGGTCTTACACACAACCTTTCTTCCAATTTTTGACTTCCACCATGTGTTACCCAAGCAACTTCAGGTGCAAATCCCTCAACATGATCTTTTTCTTTATTTAATAAGCTTTCTGGAATAAGCAATGGAAAATATAAATTTTGATGATTCGTTTCCTTAAATCTTCTATCTAAATCTGCTTGAATTGCTTCCCAAATAGCATATCCATAAGGTTTTATTACCATAAAGCCCTTAACCGGTGAATAATCTACCAATTCAGTTTTCAATATTACATCTGTATACCATTGTGGAAAATCATCTTCCATTTTAGTTATCTCTTTAACAAAAGTTTCATTATTTTTAGCCATATATAGACCTCCTTCTTTATAAAATAAAAAAATCCCCGCCTCTACAATAGAGGCGAAGATCGCGGTACCACTCTAATTAATCATAATGATTATCTCTTTAAATATATCGGTCTCACCCGTGTAACTTTCATTACATTTTCAAAGATAGGTTCAAAAAACATATAGTTTTGCATCTCTCAACATTAATGCATTCTCTGTAAAACATCAGTCAATTTAATAATTCTTATCATCAAATAATTTTTAATTGTGATTAATTATATATAAATTAAAAATATTTGTCAATATTATTTTGTTAAAGCTACTTTAATTTTATCTAATGCATCATCTAGCTGATCATAAGTAATAACGATAGCTGGTGCAAATCTAATTGTTTTTTCATGAGTTTCTTTTGCCAACACTCCATTTTTAATTAATTTTTTAACATATGGAGCAGCATTTTCTTTAAACTCTACACCTACAAACAAACCTTTACCTCTAACTTCAACAATATCGTCATTTTCAATTTCTCGAAGTTTCGACATAAAGTAATTTCCCTTTTCTTCAGCTTGTTTAGGATAATTATCTCTTTCTAAAATCTCTAATGCTTTTAAAGATACCGCAGCTCCTAATGGATTCCCACCAAAAGTCGAACCATGAGATCCTGGAGTGAATACATCTAATATTTCTTCATTAGCTGCAACTGCTGAAACAGCAATAATTCCACCACCTAGTGCTTTTCCTAAAACATATATATCTGGCTCAACATCCTCATATTCACTTGCAAACATTCTTCCAGTTCTAGCAAATCCAGTTTGAACTTCATCAGAAATAACTAAAACATTATTTTCTTTACAAATATTATAAGCTTCTTTAATAAACCCTTCTGGCGGTACAACGATTCCTGCCTCACCTTGAATTGGTTCCATCATAAATGCAACTGTATTTGAATTAATTGATTCTTTAAGTTGCTCAATATTTCCATACTCTATTACTTTAAAACCTGGAGTAAATGGACCATATCCATCTCTAGCATCTGGATCCGTACTCATTGAAACAATAGAAATTGTTCTTCCATGAAAATTATCTGCGCATACAATTATTTCTTGTTTTCCATCTTCAACACCTTTTTTAAATGCACCCCATCTTCTTGCAGTTTTTAAAGCCGTTTCTACCGCTTCTGCGCCAGTATTCATAGGTAATACCATTTCTTTTTGTGTTAAATTACAAAGTCTTTCCATCCACTCGCCTAATATATCATTATAAAATGCTCTAGATGACAATGTAACATTATCTAATTGATCTTTTGCCGCTTTGATTAATTCAGGATGTCTGTGCCCAAAATTTAAAGCTGAATATGCACTTAACATATCATAAAACTTTTCTCCTTCAGGATTGGTTACTATTACTCCCTCTCCCTGTGCAAAAACTATTTCTTTTGGCTTATAATTATGAGCCCCAAATCTTTCTGTCTGCTTCATTACTTCTTTAGATGTACGCATAACACTCCTCCTTGATATTAATTTTAATTTTATAAGCAACTAAATTCTTGTATCCCCATTAAATTAACCTCATACCTATTGCGATTTTATGGTTAATGTTCGAAATAATCAAGCATTTTTAAATATTCCAAAAATTCTTTATATTCCACCTCTTTACTATTTCATACATATTGAAGATTTTCAATAATTATTTCATTTTTTTGAAAATTCTTAATATTTTCGAAATATTTATAATTTCCAATTATCGACTCCATATTCTTTCCAATCTAAGTCATCATAATGCCACCATTCCGAATTTATAGTAGAAAATCCATTTGATTTCATAACTTCAGTAAGTAATAGTAAATTTCTTTTTACTTCATCCGTAATATTATTATAATTTCTATGTGCTCTATCCGAAAAATCGTCAAACTCTGATGGCATAATAATTTCATTTTGATTTTCATCTACAAGAGTCACATCCACAGCGGTTCCTCTGTTATGTTTTGAGCCCGTATTAGGATTTGCAACATATCTATCATCTGGCATAATATTCCAAAATATTTTTTGAACATCTAAAGGTCTATATGCATCTAAAATTTTTAATGAATAGCCCTTTTTGATTAATTCAATTTGAGCATTATGAAGTTTATATGCTGTTTTTAATCTTAAAAATGGCTTGCTATCGATAGGATATATTCTCTTATTTAAAAAATTATCTTCAGTTGCATACTTTAAATCAAAAACCATACCATCATTAAAAAAACTTAGGTCAATAAATCTTTCTTTATTTTTTTTTAAATATTCATTTCTAGTAAATTCATAATAAACTAAAGACATTCTTTCTCCAACTTGATTTACAAATGAATCTTTATCAACTTTAACAGAAATAAATCCTAATTTTTCATAAACATACCTTGCCCTTTTATTTTCATATCCAGTATCCAAAACAATCTTTGAGTATTCTTTAACTAAAAATAAATAATCAATTAGTAAAAGTAATACCGCTTTACCTATTCCCCTATCTCTATATTCTTTTTCACATATTTTAATTCCAATTTCAGCCTCTTTAGATTTAATTTCTTTATAAACCATCTCGCCAATAGGTATAGTATTATACTCTATAATCATTCTTATATTTTTAGACGTATTATTTAAATAATTATTTATTATTTGATCTTTTTCAATTTCTAATCCTTTTGGAAACCCTGCATGTGCCATTACTTCTCCATCATTCCACCATTTAAATAATTCATCTACATCTTTTTTAGTAGCTTCTCTTAAATAAATTTTATCTTTTTTTAAAGAAATCATTTTACCTTTATTCTTCATCAAAAAACACTTCCTTTTTAGATATATATTTTAGTCCATTAAAAGTCATAATCATAATAAATGGCATTTTATTTTTTATTCTATTAAAATCATTTATTCCAAATAAATTGTCATAATAATTGACTATTGTACTTAATGCAGTTCCATGTGTTGCAATTACAATATTATTATATTCTTTATTTTGAAGAATTGCCTCCAAACCTTTAATATTTCTATTTTGAACTTCTGATAAAGACTCTCCATCTTTTAATTTATAATTAAAATCATTCCATTGTTTTTTTGCAAAATCATTAAAATCTTCAATCCACTTATCTGAAACTTTTCTTTCTCTAAAATCTTCAATATATTTTATCTCTATTTTTTTAATTTTAGATAAATTAATTACTGTATCATAAGCTCTTTTAAATGGACTTGAATAAATAGCGTCTATTTCTATCTCTTTAAAAAAAGAATCTATTTCTTTACACCTTTCGATTCCTTTTGTACTTAAAGGTCTTGTCCTATCATCTTTTATTTCAAAATTAGGTAATGAATGTCTAACAAAATATATTTTTTTCATAAATTTCTCCTTTTTATTTATTATACATTGGTTTATATTTTCTTGACATAATCATATATATAAAATATAATTTTCTCAATAAAAGTTATGAAAAGAAGAGTAGTGATTTAAATGTTTACAGAGAGTGCGTATAGCTGAAATCGCATAACAAATATTTCATGAACCAAGCCTTTGAACTGCATAGAGGATTATTGATTTTATGCCGGTTTATCCACGTTACTGGATTTTAGATCATTTTGATGAACTAGGGTGGTACCGCGATATCTCGCCCCTACATAAATATTTATGTAGGGGCTTTTATTATATAAGGAGGTAATTATGAATTATAAAAGAAAAAGACCGGAATTCCCAGAAAAAGCAGTAGTAACAGCAGGAATGCCTTATGGCAACAAAAACCTTCACTTTGGTCATATTGGAGGAATGATGATTCATGCAGATATTTTTAGTAGGTTTTTAAGAGATCGAATTGGAAAAGATAATGTTATCTTTGTTTCTGGAACTGATTGTTACGGTTCGCCTATTATTGCAAGCTATAAGAAACATATAGACACAACAAATGAAAAAATATCACTTGAAGAATATGTTATGAATTTTCATAAGCACCAAAAAAAAGTTATTGAAGATTATGAAATTGGCTTTAATCTTTTTGCAACCAGTGCTTTTGGTAGAGCAGGTGAAATTCACAAAGAAGTTTCTTCTGAAGTATTCAATGAATTATATTCTAATGGATTTTTAAAGAAAATTACAGCTCCACAATTTTATGATACTGAATTTAATGAATTTTTAAATGGTAGACAAGTAATAGGCAAATGTCCTTTTGAAGGTTGTAAATCTGAAAAAGCATATGCTGATGAGTGTGGATTAGGACATCAATACATGCCTTCAGAATTAATTGAACCTAAGAGTATATTATCTGGCAAAAAACCTGAATTAAGAGATGTTACTAACTGGTATTTTAATCTTGATGAATATCAATCTCAATTAAAAGAAATGGTTAGGGTTGGCAGAGAAAAAAAACATATTAGAAAATATATTTTAGACACTACTGATGAATTTTTAAAAGATCCAGTAATTTATGTAAAAAGAAGTGAAGTGGATAAAATGAATGCATCTAATATTTCTCTATCTGTAAAAGAAATATTAGATGAAGAAAAAAAGCCATCTGTAACTTATGTTTTTAATAATCTTGATGAAAGAGATTTAGCAAGGCAAATTTTAGATTCAAATAATATAAGATATAGAACAGGAAAAACTCTAGTCCCATTTAGACTTTCTGGAAATATTGATTGGGGTGTTCCTGTCCCTTCTAAAGAAAATTTAGATAATTTAACATTTTGGGTTTGGCCAGAATCTCTTTGGGCTCCAATATCTTTTACTAGGACATATTTAGAATCAATTGGAAAAAAACAAGCTGATTGGAAACAATACTGGCTTTCAGATAATTCAAAAGTATATCAGTTTATTGGAGAAGACAATATTTATTTTTATGGCATTGCCGAAATGGGAATGTTCATGGCTTTACGTGGTACTTCTCAAAATGATAATGCAGATATTGAAGCTTTAAATCTTCCTCATTTAGTTGCAAATAATCATTTACTATTTATGGACAAAAAAGCTAGTAGTTCTAGTGATATTAAGCCTCCAATGGCACATGAGTTACTTGAACATTATACTAATGAACAACTTAGAATGCATTTTTTAAGTTTAGGATTATCAAAAAAATCTGTAAGTTTTAATCCTAAAGTTTATCAAAAAGATTCTGATGATAAATCTCCTGATACAGTATTAAAAGATGGAAATTTACTAACAAACGTATATAATAGACTAATTCGTTCATGTTTTTATACTAATCAAAAATATTTTGGTCAAACTTTACCTGTAGGTGAAATCAGCGATGAAATTTTAAATTTATCTGAAAAAGCTATATTAGATTATGAAAGTCATATGTATAGACATGAATTGCATAACACAGTTTTTGCATTAGATAGTTATTTAAGAAAAGTTAGCAAATACTGGTCTAAAAACATGAAAATTGCTGATGATTCAAATAATAATGAAATTAGAAAGCAAGTTTTAATAGATACTTTCCACTGTGTTAGAGTAGCAATGACTTTATTACACCCAATAGCTCCATCTGGCACAGAAAACATTAAAAATAAACTAAATTTATCTGATAAAGTTTGGTCATGGGAATATATTTTTGAACCTATTAACATATTTATAGATTCTTCTAACGAGCATAAGTGTGAATTTTTAGAACCCAAATATGACTTCTTTAAGAAACATCCTTCACAACTAAAATTTTAATTATAAAAAAGCAGAAGTTTTATATTTTCAAACTTCTGCTCTTTCTATCTTTTTAATTAGTTCCCTGCAAATCCCTTGTTTTTTAATATATTTATAATTCTTTTATTTATATTTTCTTTCATTATAAATCTAAAATATAAACTCCTTAGGAAAACTTTGATATTAACATTTCTATACATCTTATCGACTGCAAATGAATTGTATATCATGGACTCTAATTTATCCAACCATTTGTCTAAAATACTTTCTGTTATTTTATCATTATCAATCATACTTTCAATTATAGATACAATGCGTTCACTTTCTTCATCAATATATACATAATTAGATTCACTTACTTTATTTAATAAAACATCTAATATATCTATGCAATCTGCTTTATTAATCCATTTAGATTGCACTAATTCGTTGAAAACATCTGCTCCATGAGCAACAGCATGAGCCCATCCATTAAATTTATCATATCCATTAACATTTTTTTCTAATTTATAGTACTTAATAATTTTATCTAATACTTCTCTAACTTCATCTTTAGATAAAAACTCTTCTTTATTATCTTTCCAAATAATTAATGCAATAATTAATAGTGAAAACGTTCTTTTATAAACTCCATTATCTTTATTTAATCCAATTCCATTGAAAATATATTTATCTGAAATAAGTTCTTTTAAGAATTCCTTTAAAGTTTCTTTTGAAATAAAATCATTTGAAATTAATTCACAAAAATCTGATTAAATCATATCATCTCTTAATTCACTATTAAATGAACCTATGCACTTTAACATATCCTTAGCTAAGTCATCATATTCTTTTTGTGAACTTAATAAATATTTATTATCCCTAAGTATTTTTAATTTATCTTTTAAAATTATTTCATCCTCACTACATAAATCATCAATATATAAGCCCATAAGCAAAGAATCATAAAAGATATTATCCACTTTATAATCTCTTCTAACTCTACCCTCTTCTAAAAATCCTAATTTTTTATACAATTTATATGCTTTAGTATTATCTTCTCTTACTTTCAAATTTATTTTCTTTATTTTATCATTTGAATTCGCCCATTTAATTAAATACTTAACCAATGCACTTCCAATACCCTTCCCCCAATATTCTTTTAAAACACTTACTCCAAATTCTCCACAATGTTCAATTCTTTTTCTATTTCCAGCTGTAAAATTTAAATTTCCTATAATTTCCCCATTTTTTTCGGCTACAATAAATAAACTATTATCTTTACTATTAATATTTTCGATGAAACTCTGCTCCTTTACAATGTCAAAGCCAAATTCATTTTCCCCAAAAGTTAAATAATCTGATTCCCCACCTATAATATTAAGATAATTAAGTAACTCTTTTGCATCCTCTTTTAGTACTGTCCTAATAATGAAATCATTCTTATTCATAATCCCCTCCGCAATCAATAACTATTCTTTCAATATCTTGAACTACTTCTCCAAATCCCTCTTTATAAATATTTGTATATAAAACAATTTGTAAATTTTCTTCTAAAATAAATGAATTACATGATCTAAAACCAGGTATCGTTCCACTATGCCAAATCTTAGTTAATTTTTTATTATTTTCTTCAATATCATTAATAAAAACTCCATATCCATAATATCCATTTTTAGTTTTTACTTTTTTAGATGTCATTTCTTGCAAGGAATTTTTACTAATTATTTCTCCAGCAAATAAAGCCGTATTCCATTTCATTAAATCTTCTAGTGTTGAATATAATCCTCCTGCCGAAAATGGAATACTACTATTAATAAACTCACTATTTTCAATTACCTTTGTAGATTTTTTTTCTCTATATCCTGACACCCTATTAAAAATTATTTTTCTATAATCATCATATCCTGAACTTCTCATGTCGCATTTATCAAAAATCTCTTTTTGTATTAAATCAAAATAACTTATATTAGTTACTTTTTCAATAATATAACCTAACAAAACATATCCAGTGTTAGAATATAGAAAATCACCTTTTGATTTAAATGCTAATTTTTTATTAGATATCTCATCTAAAAAATCTATTTTTTTCATATTTAGGCCCATATTTTTTATAAAATTCGGTTCATCTGTATAATTATATATTCCAGATGTATGAGATAATAGTTCAGTAATTAAAACTTCTCCAATTTCTCCTTTTATATCTAAAAACATATTTACTTTATCATCTAATTTTAATTTCTTTTTTTCAACTAATAAAAGAATAATTGCTGCAGTAAACTGTTTTGTTATTGAACCAATTCTAAATTTACTCTCTTTGTTTATTGGAACGCTTAATTCAAAATTAGCCATTCCATAAGTTTTAGACAGTATTTTTTTATTATCTTTTGCTATTAATAATCCTCCACTTATTATATTGCTATTTGATTTATCCAAAAAATATTTATCAATTTTTTCTTTAAGTAAATTTTGATTAATTAAATTCATAATATCACTCCAATTTTATATTGATTTGATTTTATCATAAAAAAATATTATCATGCAATTTACTTTATTGTTACATTAGCATTATTTAACTTATTTATTTCTTAGAAAAACTTAATACTCGTTATATTTAAAATATTTCTATTTTGAAAATGCTTTTAAAATTTTTCCAGCTACAGGCATATTTGATTTTCTATCTTTATTGTAAAAATAAAGAGGTAATCCTTCTGCAAAAGTAGGGTGAATAGTAGTTGTAGGATTTTGCCTTTGATGATGAATGTGTAAATGAGGTTCTGATGTAGTTCCTGAATTCCCTATTTTACCAAGATACGTTCCTTTTTCAACATAATCTCCGATTTTGACGGCTAGCGAATTATACTTTAAATGATTCATTAACAAATATGTTTTTGTATCTTCTATAAAAAGATAAACATAATTACCTTCCATTGATTTAAATTTTTCTGTTTGAGGTTCAATATCAACTTCTCCATCATATGCTCCTATAACATATCCTGCTATTGGAGCATATAAATTCATGTCGTATATCCCATAATCTTCTAACTTATGACTATCACTACGCTTTGGATTAGCAATAATATCATAAGCCCATCTTTCAGAAGCCCATATTACATGTGGTTTATTTTGTGATAATTTATCTCCTCCCCATCCAATTAAAACATCTTCTTTAAATGGTGACTCTATTGTTAATTTTGGTATTGTTTCATTAACATTAGCTGGATATGGCATTTTAATAATATTTAGTAACATCAATATTGGAGCAGCTAATATTAAACTAAGTATTGTCCTAACAATCATATTTCTTATTGATTCTTTTCTAAATATTTTTATTATTAATAATATAACGCTTATAAACAATATAATGCATCCTATTGGTGATAAAAAAATTTTTAGCAATGACCAACTTACTGCACCATAAATTCCTTTAATAAAAAATACACTGCTCCATAACAATAATAATACAAAACAAATAATCCCATTAATTAAATAATTCACTTTCAATATAATCTCTCCTTTTTTATAACCTTCTTTAAATACAATGTTAATATATTGTATCTTTAATATATTAAAAAAAATTTAAGATTGTCTTTTATTTAGCTTACTATTATAAATATTTTACCAATTATCCAATAAATTTTGTCCATTTTACAATAATCAAACAAATAAAAAAACTCCACTTAACAATTGATTTATTTTATCAATCTATTAAGTGGAGAATTTTTTATTTAGGTGCCGGTGCTTTAACAACAAAAAATTCTAAAACTTCACTATTACTATTTCTAACATCCATTTTAATGTTGTTTGGTATATTGATTATTTCTCCAACAGTATACTTTCTTTCTCCTTCTAAATTTAAATTAATAGACATTGTTCCATTAATTATAATCATATATACATTTGAATTTGAAAAATGTACTGGTAAAAAATCATTTTGCAGTAAAATCATATGGTTGATATTTACATTTTCATCAAAAATAATTTTTTCAATTGTTTTTTTATTTTTATCTAAATTGTAAGTATAAATTTTTTCTATCAATTAAAATCACTCCTAAAGAAGTTGCTCTAAATCACTAGTTACATCATTAATTCCATTAATTCCAAAGTTTTCAACTAAAACTTTAGCAACATTTGGTGATAAAAATGCCGGAAGAGTTGGTCCTAATTTAATATTTTTAACACCTAAATATAACAAGGCTAATAAAACTATTACAGCTTTTTGCTCGTACCATGCAATATTATATGCTATTGGCAATTCGTTTATATCATTTAATTCAAATATTTCTTTAAGTTTAAGTGCAATAACTGCAAGTGAATAAGAATCATTACATTGTCCTGCATCTAAAACTCTTGGTATTCCTCCAATACTTCCTAACTCAAGTTTATTATATCTATATTTTGCACATCCTGCTGTTAATATTACAGTATCTTTAGGTAATTTACTTGCAAATTCAGTATAATATTCTCTTGACTTCATTCTTCCATCGCAACCTGCCATAACAAAGAATTTTTTAATAGCTCCACTCTTTACAGCTTCTACAACCTTATCTGCTAATGCAAATACTTGTGCATGAGCAAATCCACCAACGATTTTTCCATTTTCAATTTCTATTGGAGCTTTAGTTTTCTTAGCATGCTCAATTATTTTGCCAAAATCCTTATTTCCATTTTCATCTTCAACAATATGCTCACATCCTGGATATCCCGATGATCCTGTTGTGTAAATTCTTGAAATATGTTCTGGTTTTGGTGGCACTATACAATTTGTTGTAAATAGGATAGGTCCATTAAATGTTTCAAATTCTTCTTTTTGTTTCCACCATGCATTCCCATAATTTCCTACAAAATGATCGTATTTTTTAAATGCTGGATAATAATGAGCTGGTAACATTTCACCATGAGTATAAATATCAACGCCTTTTCCTTCACTCTGAATTAATAATTGCTCTAAATCTTTTAAATCATGCCCTGAAATCAATATTCCTGGATTATTTCTCACTCCAATATTAACCTCTGTTATTTCTGGATTTCCATATGAACTAGTATTGGCTTCATCTAATAAAGCCATTATATCTACTCCAAATTTTCCTGTTTCAAGTGTTAATTCAACTAATTTGTCAGCATCTAGTGAATCATCTAAAGTACTTACTAATGCTCTTGACGTAAACGAATACACATCCATATTTTCTTTTCCTAAATTAAAAGCATGTTCAGCATATGCAGCTATTCCTTTTAATCCATAAGTAATTAACGCTCTTAAAGATCTAATATCTTCATTTTCAGTTCCTAAAACACCAACTTGGATTGATTCTGATTTTACTTTAATTTCTGAATCTGAATCAGCTGACCAAGTTAAACAATCATGCATATTTTCAAATTTAATACCTTTATCATTAAATTCTTTAATATATTGATTTCTTAAATCATTTGCTTCTTTTATCTTTGCAATAAAAACTTTTTCATCAAAATTTGCATTTGTAATTGTCATAAATAAACCCCTCATAATAAAGTGATCTATTTCAAGAACTGAGATTTTATTTTCTCTACCCTTTTCTGCAATAAATGATAACCCTTTAATCGAATAAATCAACAAATCTTGTAAATTAGCAACTTCATCCGTTTTACCACAAACACCTCTTACTGTACAACCAGTTCCTTTTGCAGCTTCTTGACATTGATAACAAAACATACTCATAAACTTCCTCCTCTTTTTTACTAATAGTTAACTCCAGCAGCCTTAATATTATCTGGATCAAATGCGTGACACGGCGTAACTCCATGAACCATTCCACATTTATCACATTTAACCTCAAATTTATCCATTTCTAATTCTTCATCACAACCCTTACATTTTATATATAATGACATTGGCATATATTGATTGGAAAATCCCATTGCTCTAACTTTATCTACAACTTCTTTTCCACTTATAAAATTTGCGCTACATCCGTCATGCATCTAAATCTCTCCTTTATATTCATCTAAAATTTCACCATTTCTAAGTTTACCCCTTAAATTTGCAATAATTTGATCAAGTTTTTCCAAATTTATCAAAACATTTTTTTCTTCTTCTTTAGTTTCTAAAACTTTATAAATTCCACCATTTTTTATAACTATTCTTTTATCTGCCATAAGTGCTAACGTAGGATCATGAGTCGCCATTAATACAATTTTATCCTCTTTTACCAAAAGTTTTAACGCTCTTTTTCTATCTATACCTGCATTTTCGATTTCATCAATTAATACAATAGGAGAAGTGCTTAAAATAGCAGTATCTGCAATCATAAGTGCTCTAGATTGTCCTCCGCTTAAACTTGTAATTGGAGTATCTAAATCAAATTTTTCTCCAGCTAAATAATTGGCTGCATTAATAATTCTTTCAATAATTTCATCTTCATTTTCTATCATTCTACTTTTTGCATGTAATGAAACAAATTCTCTAACTGATAAATCCATAACAAAATTCATATTTTGAGATAATTGTGCCACTAATTTATTTGAAGTTGAAAACCTCCACTTTTTATCTGGTTCCTTTCCATTAATCAAAATACTTCTATTGGTAGGTGTATCTCTATTAGCCGTCCATTCTATATCTGCTAACAATCTACTTTTCCCTGAACCAGTTGGTCCTACAATAGATATAATTTCTCCTTTTCTAATTTCAAACTCATTAAAATTTTCTTTTTCATTATTTTTATTTTTCCCAGCAATAATAGTCAATGAATCTATTTGTTCGGAATCTTTAATACCTAAAAATAGAATCATTTCATTTATATAATGTACTAAATCATTTTTTAATTTTTCTATATCTATAGCAAATGTTTCTACATCTTCTTCTGTAAAATGTTCAAAATATTCATCTATTGACAAATTTCTATATTCTTCAATTTGCAAATTATTATCTTCAAAAAATGAACTAACAAAAGGAAATTTAATTTCCAAATCTAAAATTCTTAATTTATTAATATCTTTATAATTAATCATTTTCTTCACCCAATTTCATTTTTCTAACATTACCCATTTGATAATCCTCCCCAATTCTAGTTTCGCCTAAACAATATGAGCATAATGCAGATGGCATTGAAAACCTTAATTTCTTTCCCTTTACAGATTCTATATTTTCACTTTCATCATAAATCAATGTACTTAATTCATATGCTCCCTGTCCTGTAAGACCATTAACGTGCATAGTAATTGCTTTTGGATTAACTGTATGAATTTTTGATGCAAAAACTTCTCTTTCAGCTTGAGAAACTATATCTCCCTTTGTTATTATTACAATATCTGCGGACTTTAACATTGGCCCAATTTTTTTAGGAGTATTTATACCACTTAAATTATCTATTACACAAATGGCTTTTATATCTTTAATATATGGAGAACATCTATTACAAAGTCCTGCACTCTCTGTAATAAGAACATCTAAAACCTTATCTTGTCCCCACTTTACTACTTCTTCAATATTACTTACAAAATAGTGGTCTGGACATAAAGAGCCCGATAAACCTTTTTTTACTGGAACTCCTATTTTTTCATACAAAACATCATCATCTGTATATAGACAATCAAATTTAACAACTCCTACTTTTAACTTTCTGTTTTTTAATGCCTGTATTGTTTTAATTATTATAGAAGTTTTTCCCGAAGATGGTGGACCTGAAACTGTTATTAAATTCATTTTTCTACCCCCATTCCCTCTTCAAATAACGATTCACAAACTTTAATTAAAGAACCAATATCATTTTCCTTAATATATTCCCAACCTATCCACATATATTTTTGTTCCTTTGGAATCATATTATTTACATTTGGATTTACGCTTGGAAATTTACCGTTATGAGATAATATTTCACCTACATCTTTAGAAGCAAAAAAATCAACTAATGGTTTTAAACTTTCTTGTTTCTTTTTTTTGCTTAATAGAAAAATCGGGCTAATTATCGCTCCATCTTCTGGCCATATTGCTTTCATTGGTCCACCTCTTTTAGTCATTTTGGTGAAAAAATATGGCATAATAGTTACAATAGGTCTTTCTCCTTTATCTCTATTTGACTTAACCATTTCTGATGGATGCATGCTTTTTAAAAGACTTTTCCCCAATCGTTTAACGCCATCTTCTCCGTATTTTTTATATATATTAAGTAAAATAGCATTAAATAAATCGAAATCTCCAATTGGCAAGCTAACTTTATTTTCAAATTCTTTACTTAATAAATCTTCCCAACTTGATGGCATTTTTCTGTTTCCTAATTCATCTTGATTTACTAAAAACACCGCTGGTACAACTCCAATAATTGAATATTGTTTATCTGGATCTTTAAGGGACATATATTCATTGTCAAAGTCATCATTATATTTATCAAAATCAGTAATATCTTTAAATACATCTAAATTTTTATATTTCCCAAATAATTTTTTATCAAAGAACAAATCAAACCCTGCTGAAATGAAAATATCTGCAATTTTATCTTCACCATTTTTTAATGAATCTTTTAACCAATCAACACCCATTGATGCTGCTTTTAAATCATATCCAATTTTTAACTTTGAATCATAGGTCTCTAAAAAAACTTTTAATGAATCTAATAATGGTACTCTTACTGGACAAGGTAAAACTCCTTCTATTTTTATATCCACTTCTTCTTTACTTTCTTTATTTTCATCAGTTTCATTTCTATTTTCTATTAATTCAATCAACTGATTTTCAAATGTATCTATATTTATTTTTTTTAACTTTAACGCCATTTCTAAAGATATTTTTTTGCCAAATGATTCTCTCTCCTCTTGATTATCTATATTGTCAATTCCAATAGATTTTAATAAATCGATTGCCTCATTATATTTTTCAGTTATGTTGTATATAGTATCTTTTCTATTAAAATATTTATTATTCATTTACATTCTCCTTTCTTATGCATAGAATAACATCTTTAATTCTATTTTTCGGTAACTTATGTTACAAAACAAGAAAATAAATAAAAAAAGAGATATGCGTACATATAGTACCCACATCTCTTACAATATCTTCAATTTATATATTTTTTTCTAATTTTTCAAGATCTATTATTTCAAAAATGGATTTTTTGTAATCAATAACTAATTCTTCTTTCATTTTTATTAATTCCCGAGATAAAGAAGGCCTTGAAATATTTAAAAATGCTGCTAATTCATTTCTATTTAATGATATTTCAAATTTAAGTTTCTTTTTTTTATTATAATTTTCTAGTAAATAGTTACTAATTTTATTTCTTATTGATTTCATTGTTAAATAATCGATTTTTCTATTTAAATTAATAGCTTTTTTTGATACTATTTTAAGCATATTCTGTATTAATTGCTTATGACCTATACACATTTTAGGACAATTTGATATTATTTTATTGGCTTCAATAAATAATACTACACAATCTGATAAGGCAACTATTGTAGCAGGCCACTTATCTGTACCTGAAAAAGCAGCTACTTCTCCAAAAACATCTCCTATACCAATCTTATCTATAACAGAAATTTCTCCAGCATAATTTTCCTTTGAAATCATAGCCTCTCCTAAAACCAAAATCCCAATACCTTCCATTTTATGTTCAGATATAGTTATATACTCATTTTTCTTATATTTTCTTTCTACAGGTCTTATACAAGTTAATATCTTTTCCAATTCAAATTTTTCAATTCCATCAAAAATTTTAACTTTTTCAAGTATTTTAATCCACTTCATTTAATAATCCTTTCATACTTTAATATAACTATAAATTATATTGGATTTAACTCTTTTACATATGGTTTAATATCTAAAACAGGTGTTCCATCTAACATATCTACCCCTTTAATGACTATCTCACAATCATTAATTTTTAGTATTTCAGCAATTGTAATACCTATTGGATTTGGTCTTCTTTTCAATTTTTTATATGGTGTCTTTAGTACTCCAATTGGTTTTAATAAAATTTCTTTCATTTTATCACCTACTTAACTTTTAAACTTTTCTTTCTTATTTTATCATATTCTATTTCTAATTTTTAGCAACTCTTTTATTTTTAAATACAAAAATATATAATATAAAATATAAAAGATATAAAGGAATGATTTTAATGACAAATTTACTGAATTCATTGCAAAAAACATCACTCTTTTCTAATAAAGATTCTGATGAGATTAGATACTTATTATCTAAAATCTCTTATAAATTAGTTTCATTTAAAGAAAATGAAATTATTTTTTCTCCACATAAAAAAGCTGATAACATGGGAATAATAATTTCTGGTGTTGTTCATATTGAAAAAATATTTCCTTCTGGAAAAGTTGTCGTTGTAAATAGAAAAGAAGCCTTTGAATTAATTGCTGAACCTTCTCTTTTTTCAAAAGCCGAATATTATCCTACAACAGTTTCTGTATGTGAGCCTGCTGAAATTTTTTTAATCTCTAAAGATCAATTACTTAAAATTTTCGATCTTGATCCAATTATTATGCATAACTTTCTTTCTTCTGTCTCTGATTCAATGCTATTTTTAAAAAATAAAATTGGACTTCTTTCACTACATTCCATAAGAGAAAGAGTCGCTGATTCATTAATAACATTTTATAATGAATCAGAAAATTTAAATATTACTCTTCCATTTTCAAAAAAAATATGGGCAGAATATATGAATGTATCTCGAACTTCTTTATCTCGAGAATTAAGAAAGCTTGAAACTGAAAATATACTAAAATTTGATAGGCAAAAAATTCAAATTTTAGATATTGAAAAACTAGAAAATATTTTATTATAAAAATCGACCAGATTTCTAATTAATTTGGTCGATTTTTTATATTATCTTATACTATTAAATCCATCTAAACATTTCATATTGTTTAATTTCTTTTAAAATCATTCCATGCTTCTCACAAAATGAATTTATTAAATAATTATTACTATGCATAATTTGAATTTCATCAATATTATTGTCAATAACCATTCTATTAATAAGATTTGTTGCAATTCCTTGATTTCTGTATTTTGGATCAACCCATAAATATAAAATTTTATCGCCACTTGCAACTAATCCACCCAAAATTATATCATTATCTTTTATTATGTAATAATTACATTCTATATTTTTAAAATATGGAAAATCCGCTTGCCATGGTAAATAAGAATTTTCCTTTTTATGATACTTTTCTAATATATCATGTGTTGTAATTTCAATATTATAATTTATTTGTTTTTGTAATTTAAGTTTATCACTTGTTTTCCAGCTTCTATAAAAGAGGCTATATACAATTTTATATTTATTTTTCAAATAAAAATTAATCGCCCTATCATTCCCTTCAATTACTTCTAAACATAATTGTTTACAATCTAAGGTTTTTGCTAAATTCAAATGATACTCAAATAATTTTTTAGAAACTTCACTTCCCCTTTCAGATGGAATTACAGCAAATCCACCACACCTAAGCGTTTTATATTCTAACCCTTCTCTAATACCAGAAAGAATAATTCCAACAGGAATATCACCTTTATATGCAATACATGAATATTTTCTTTGATTACCTTCAGGACCAAAAAATCTATCAATAAATTGCTTCTTAGACATTTCAACCTTAATAATATAATCAGAAAAACCCTCTTTAAAAGTATCAAATATAATATTATCTGATACTTTAGAACACTGAATTAATTTATACATCAAAAAGCCTCCTTAAATCTTTTTATATCTTCGTTATCAAATTCCCATTCAGGTGTTTTTATAATTTTCTTATTTTCTAAATCATACCATGGTGCAATTTCTAAATTATTTAAATTAGTTAAAACATGGATATTTTGAGCAGGCATATAACTTTGAGCCAATAAATATAATTCTTTATTACTATTTTTATTAACACATTTATCAACTACTATTACTGCATGTCCTGGATGTCCCCCTTCAATTATAACATCCCCAATCTTAATATTTTCAACATTTATTGATTCTAATTCATTTGAAAGTGACATTGTTCCTGCGTAAATAAATACAAATTCCATAAATTCTCTAAAGTTTTCGTATGAATCATTCTCTTTAGCTTTTTTAACCCATTCTGTTTTATTGCCGTCTACCTTAACTCTGTAACCTTCTATCCATTTTAAATATTCCATTTTAAATCCATTTGTTAAATTAAAATTTATGCTATCAAATTTATGATTTTCATATAAATACTCTCCTCTTAACCTCATAACTGCATCTGCACATTGCTGTAAATCCTTTTTCCCAACATCTAGATCAATAACAGCTGCGCAACTTTTTTGATTCCTTTTTATGTCTCCATTATAGTATCTCACAACTTCTCCATCTTGTTTAACAGGTATATTTCTAAGATATTCTGCAAATGAATCTTGTTTAGCTTCTACTCTAATAAAATTATTAGGAGTATTGAATCTTTCTTTTATAGTTTTTCCATCTTTATTTATTATTGATATATTTTCTAGTTTTTCTTCTTTTGAAATGTCATTATTATTTATCATTAATCCACTTAATCCTAAAATCAAAGTAACCAATAAAACTATTTTTTTCATAAACTGCCTCCTTCTTACCTTATATAATATCACTAACCTAAAAAAAATCTCTTTTTTTTCTTAAGAGATTTTTTAGTATTTGATTTATCAAAACAATATAATATTTTAAAATCTATTATTATGCTATTTCAACTTCTCTATTTTCATTTTTTAAACCTTTAAATTCCTTATTAACTAATGTAAATGACCATAATATCATAATAATATCAATTAGAAATGCTCCAATATATACCCAATTAACACCAAAATATCTTGGCATTATTAACATTACTGGCACATAAAAAATTAACTGCCTTGCTATTCCTATTTTTGAAGCAACCTTGCCTTTATTGATTGCTGGGAAAAACGTCATGCCCATAAATATTATTGGTAATATTGGCAATAACGCCATAAAAATTCTAAAATTCATAAGATCATTTGCCACAAAAATCTTATCTGGCAACATTAATCCCAATGTCAATTCTGGAGCTAACATCATAATTATCCAAAATGGTAACATAAGTAATGTTGCTGCAACAGTAAACACCTTAAATCCACTTATAACCCTATCATATTTTTTAGCTCCAAAATTAATACCCACGACAGGTTGTAGTGCTCTCATTAATCCAAATATAGGAGTAAGCATAAACATAAATATTCTAAATGCAACTCCATAAAATGCTACATCACTAGTTGTCCCATAATTTGTTATTGCATTTAAAACTACAATTGCTTGAAGTAAACTCATAACTGACATAATCATTGATGGAATACCCATTGACATAATATCTTTAACAATTTCTTTATCTCTTCTTATTTTAAATGGATGAGCTTCAAAACTTGCCTTTTTCATACTAAAATATAAAAATGATGCTACTGTATAAACAAACATTCCAATATTAGTTCCAATTGCTGCTCCTTCTACACCCATATCTAATAAAACTATCAATATATAATTAGCTATAATATTTACACCTAACCCTGCTGCCATCATAACAGCTGCTGATTTCATTTTCCCCTCAGCTCTAACAATCATATTTCCAGCAAGTCCGGCTATCCAAAAGAAAGTTCCATACACAGTTATTCTAAAATAATTTGTTCCATAAATTAACTCTTCTCCACTTCCTCCCATCATTTTAACTAATTGTGTAGAAAAAATTAAAGCTATAATCATAAATATTATTGATATTATAATATTTAAATAATTAACATTTCCCAATAATTTTTTCTGTTTATCCTTATTATTTTGACCAATTGCAATACTTAATGCTGACCCAGCACCTACTCCAACTAAAGAACCGAAACCCAATGTAATTTGTGTCAATGGATATGCTAATGAAACTCCTGCTAATGCCGTTTCGCCCACAAATCTACCCACGAAGAAAGCATCAAAAACGGTGTTTAATCCATATAAAACCATGGCTAAAACAGCTGGCCACGCTAATTTAAATGTCACCCCCCACATATTATCGTTCATTATCATCTTCTTTTGTTTTTCTTTGTCCATATTTCATCCTCCTTGCCGACGATTTCGTCGGTTTGCTTATAAACAAAAAAAGGCTCGCGCCCTCTATTTGTTTTGTATTTGATAATAAATTTCAATATCATTATATGTTTTCATACTTTATTTGTCAATATCTTTATTGAAATTAGAAAACATTTCTAAAAATAATGGTCTTAAAAATTTTTTAAAATATTCTCTATTGTCATTAAAAACTCTAGGATCATTAAACATATTTTGAGCAAATAAAATTCCATTCATAAATCTTCCAATAAAAATCATTTGCTCTGATTTAGTAGATATTTCTAGCTCTAGTTTTTTAAATAACCATTCAAAAAAATCCATTTCTAATGAACAATATATATCCCATATTTCATCATCATAAATCATTTCTAGTGCAAACATTGTGTAAATTTTTTTATCATCTGAAACAGATAAACTCTTATCTAATACAGCATCTATTAAAATTTCTATCTTATCTTCTAATTTAGTTGTACTATCTAAATTCTGCAAATAAGGATTGTATTTCATGTAAGATAAATTCCCTTGTTTCATCATATCAATTATTATTTCACGCTTACTACTATAATAATGATATACTCCGCCTTTAGATAAATCCGTTTCTAAAATAATATCTTCCATTGTTGTATTTTGATATCCCTTTTTTATAAATATTTTCTTAGCAGCACTCCATATTTCAAAGATTCTCTGTTCTCTAGTTTTCCTCATTTTTGCACCATCTCTCTAATATTAACAACTATAAAACTATTTATTTTCCAATCGCATTTTTCACAGCTTCTATAATTCCTTTAGAGGAATATGTTGCGCCACTAATTGTATCAACTTCTGTTGTTTGTTCTTTAATTATAGTTTCTATGACTTCCTTTGCTCTTTCAAGCCATTTTTTATCATCTACTGATTTAATTATTTCAATTTTATCAATATTTCCTTCTTTTGTCGTTACAGACACCTCCATTTTTCCTCTAAAGCCATCCGCACTTCCATTATAAATTCCATCTTCTAATTTTATTGTACTACCTATAATTTCTATATTTTCATCATTTTCTATTTCATTACTTTCTATTTCATCATTTTTTATCGTATTAACATTTAATTTATTAACCGCATTTTTTACAGCTTCTATAATTCCTTTAGAGGAATATGTTGCGCCACTAATTGTATCAACTTCTATTGTTTGTTCTTTAATTATAGTTTCTATGACTTCCTTTGCTCTTTCAAGCCACATCTCATCATCTGCAGATTTAACTACTTCAATTTTATCAATATTTCCTTTTTTTATAACTACAGATACATCTATTTCACCTCTATATCCATCTGCACTTCCACTATAAATCCCATCTTCCAATTTATTTATATTATTATTTAATTTATTACTATTTAACATTTCTAAATTTAATTTATTTCCCCAAATAGAATAAATTAAAACTAGAGTAACTAATAATATCCACAATATTAACGATTTCTTGCTATCTTTTTTCTTACTATATTTAAGTGCTCCTTCAACTGGGCATGCCGATATACATTTAAAACAATTAATACATTGCATCGAATTTAATTCTTTTGATTTTGACACTTCAATATTCATACTACAATTTTGATCGCATTTTTTACAACCAATGCATTTATCATTATCTCGTATAATTGTTACCTGCCTAAATACACTTAAAGCTCCAAATAGCGCTCCTTGTTTACATAAATAATTGCAATATGCCCTTTCGTAAAATAAACCAATAAAAAGCACAATAATTATTGAAATTAATCCTATTAAAGAAATAACTCTCGTAAAAATCATACTTAAAAAAACATTAAATGGATCTATATTAACAAACTGCGCTATATATTTTGCACTTAGAAATATAAAAATAAAAAAAATCATATATCTTAAAAAAACAAGATATTTTTGTATTTTAGCTGGTGTTTTCCTTTTTCTAATTCCAAATTTCTTTGCTATAAAATTTAGCCAATCTTGAAAAATTCCAAATGGACAAATCCATCCGCAAAAGAAATTACCTCCAATTGTAATTAGCAATACAAGCAAGCTAAAGCCCCATTTTGGTATATAGCTAAATAGAAAAACCGCTACTATAATACTTAAAATTTGAACTATCAATCTATATTTTTGAATGTTTTTCATATACTTCCCTCCATGATATAATAAAAAAAAGCGAGGTGTTTTTATGTATGAATATAAATATGTCAATGTTAATTTAAGTGGTTTTTTAAAAAAACCTAAAGATGATTATCATAAAATTATCGATCAACACGCATTAGAAGGTTGGAGATTAGTTCAAATATTTGCACCAGCAATCTCTGGTTATGGATCAGCTTCAAACTTCGAATTAATTTTTGAAAGAAAATTTTAATAGAAAAATATGTTAAATCAGCTTATTATTTAATAAGCTGATTTAATAAGTAAAATTTAGTTATTTAGAAATATATTTTTCTTTTCTAACTATTTTCCCAAGCATATTTGCTATGCAAAATTTTCCATCATTAATTTTATAAATATATTGGTCATCTTTCTCCATTTCTGTATATCCATACTTCTTATCAAAATCATCTAATATTTTATTTGCCTTAATTCTTTCTTTTTTTAGCCATTTTAATAAATATTTTCTGTTCTTTGATTTTAATAAAACTACAAAATGATTAATTATTATTTCATGTCCTTTATTATGAACTATATACCAATTATTTAAATCTAACTCTTCACTCTCTTTTCTATGAATTTCAGTTAATCTTTTACACTGATTCTCTAAAAATTCTCTATTCACTATATACCCCGCTCTATTTAAGATAATTGTAATCTACAAACGATTTCTCCCTCTTCTATTTCACCTGTTTTAACAAATCCTAAAGAACTATATAATCCCTCTGCTATTAAATTATTAGGTTCATATGATAAATAAAGAAACTGAGAACTTCCGCATGGAAAAGCTTTGACTATTTCTATTGCTTTTTCCATTGCTTTTTTCCCATAACCTAACCCCTGATACTTATCTTCAATCATCAATCTCCACACCCAATATACATTCCCATGTTCTCCCTGTGACTCGTTTTCATATGCTAGCATAATAAATCCAACCATTTGTTCCTTTTCATAAATACAAAATGGCATAGGCACACACATTTCATTTGAAATAGCTACATATGCTTCAGCTAAGCTGCTTATATTAGATGCCACAAATGCAAGTTGCTCCTTTTTAGGATTAAGGCTAATACATTCATCTAAATTGTATTCAGTTATTTTTTTAAATTCCATACGCTTATCCTACCTTTTATTTTATTATAATTTTAGTTCTAAAATTTTGTTCTTTTATTTTCATTTCTATTTCTTTCATTCTTTTATTTGTTGGAACTTTTAATTTTTTTAAACTATACTCTAGCTTAAGTTTATCATACATTTCCACTCCAAATCTATGGTATGGTAATAACTCAACCAATAAAATATTATCAAATTTATCACAAAATTCTAAAGAATTAAATAAATTTTCATAAGAATCATTTATTGTTGGTATAATAGGTATTCTAATAATTATTTTTAAATCAGAATAATTTATGCAAACTTTTTTTAAATTACTTAGTATAAGACTATTTGATTTTCCAGTATATTTTTTGTGCAACTCTTCATTTATAATCTTTAAATCTATATACATCATATTTAAATACTTAATCATCTTTGAAATATCTTTATAGTCAGCATAAAGACAAGTTTCAATAGCAGTGTTAATTCCAAGATACTTTGCTCTTTTTAATATTTCAGTTGCAAATCCCGCTTGATTAAACACTTCTCCACCACTTAATGTTATTCCTCCATTTGAATAATAATAAAACATTTCATCCTTTTGCACTTCATTCATAACTTCATCAATGCTCATTTCAACGCCATATCCATTTGTTAAACCACATTCTTGTGATTCTGGACTTGAACACCACTTGCAACTTAATGGACATCCTTTTAGAAAAATAACAGTTCTAATACCTTCCCCATCATGTATAGAAGATCTTTCAATTTTTAATATTTTTCCTTTTGTATTATCCATCATATTACAATTTAAATGATGTTCTTGCTATTATTTCATTTTGAACATCTTCTCCTAATTCAACGAAATAAGCCGTATATCCAGCCACCCTAACCAAAAGACTTTTATAATTTTTTGGATCTTTTTGTGCTTTTAGCAATGTTTCTCTATCTATTACATTAAACTGGACATGATAAATTCCAAGACTGCACAATGTTTTTAAAAGCGCCATCATTTGATTAATGCCATTATCATTTTTTAAATAATCAGGCTCAATTTTCATATTAAGCAATGTTCCTTGTACATATCTATCATGTGGCAACCTTGATACAGATTTTAATACTGCACTAGGTCCTAAACAATCTGTCCCCGCACTTGGACTAACGCCATCTGCAAGTGGTTTCCCTTGTAACCTTCCAGAAGGTAATGCTGATACTTCTAATCCAAATGGAGTATTCCCTGAAACAGGTAAAATTCCTGGAGTCATTTTCCCAAATTTACCACTATATTTTTCAATTTCATCTGCAATAAATGTAAATATATCACTCGCAATTTTATCTACATATTCATTGTCATTACCATATTTGGGTGCATTAATACACATATTTAAAATATCATCATAGCCTCTATAGTTATTTTTTAGTGCTTCAATTAGCTGCTTCATTGATAATTTTTTTTCATCATATATCAAATATTTAACTGCTGCTAAGCTATTAATAAGGTCTGCAACTCCAATTAAAATAATTCCATTTCCTATATTATATTTAGCTCCACCTTGAGAATAATCCAATTTTTTTGATATACATTCCTTATGACTAAGTGATAATACCGGCACTTGTCTATTAGAACAAATATCATCAATCACATGGCTTCCGGCCACACACGCTTCAATTGCTTGAATAATTTGATATTTAGTAGCTTCCAAAAATTCTTCAAAAGAATTAAGCTCTAATATATCTTTCTTTATTTTTGATACAATATTATTATATTTAAGGCTCTTTCCATTGTTAAGTACAAATTCTACCATACTTCCTAAATTTATATCTGCTAGTGCCGTATATTGTTTCATTCTTCCTTCTAAATTAGTTTCAACGCATCCACAAGGATTCCAGTTATATGCCTCTTTTAAAGGTACTCCTTTGTTCATAAGCATCCTAATTCCAATATCATCATTATGAAATGCTGGAAATCCAGTTCCTAATTTAATTAATTCAACTACTTTTCTTAAAAATTTAGTTGGATTTTTCGACAGACTATATCTTACTGAAAGTGATGGTTGATATAATTTAACTTCCATAGATGCTTCTAAAATTAAATAAGATAAATCATTAACTGCATCTTGACCATTACTATCTACTCCTCCAACGCATACATTTTGAAACATTGGATAACCCGCTGCAAATTCTGCTGTATTAGCATCTTGAAATAAACAAGGTTCACTAAACTTAATCCAAAGACAATTTAAAATTTCTTTTGCATCTTCTTTTGTAAGTACTGTATTTTCAATATCATTTTTATAAAATGGATATAAGTACTGATCCATTCTCCCTGGATTATAACTAGCGGCATTTTGTTCCATAAATAAACATATTTGATAAAAATATAGCGACTGAACTGCTTCTCTAAAATTAGCTGCTGGGTATCTAGGAACTCTTGAGCAAATTTGTTCTATTTGTAATAACTCATTTTTTCTTTGGTTATCTTTTTCTATTTCAGCTAATTTTTTAGCTTCATAAGCATATCTACTAGCTAATATTTCAATACCGTCGCAAACTATTAATAATGCATCTAAATATTTTATTTTACTATAATCAGCTGCAACACAAATATCTAAATTTTGCTTTTCATCTAAAATATTTTTTCTTATTCCGACTATCCCTTCATTAATAATTTGAGAATATCCAGCTGTCGTTTCTCCAAAACCTCTAACTGCTTTTCTGTCAATGTAAATAACTCCATTATCTCTAAACAATCTAGTTTTTTCTGGAATTTGTTTTAACCAAGCCTCATATGTAGATTTACCTTCCCAAAATGGCTTTATTTCATTTAAAAAATCTTCTCTATCTTCTTTTTTAACATAGAAAGGATCATATTTTCTAACACTAATAGTATCTATTTCCTTATCTAAAATAGACCAACATGTATCAGCACATAAAATACCTCCTCTAATTTTACTGCCTGCACAACCAACAATTAATTCCTTATCTTGAATAAATATAGTTTTTCTTTTGCATTGCCCATAAAAAGCTTTTGCTTTTTGAATAATCAAAGGCTCTCCCATTGTTCTCTTAAATACATCTGTCATTATTAATGCATTTTCTAAATCTAATTCCGGTTTAGTATTTACCACTCTATTTTTCATTATTTCAATTCTATTATTTATATTTTTCTCCATTATATTTCCCCTTTTAATATTTTTATTGTAATATAATTATATCAACAAATATTATAATAAAATTTATATATAACTCCCAAAAATATAACTATATCGTCAGAGAGGATAATAATGAATAATTTACATGAAAAAAACATCTATAAAGACCCTTCATTTCCAATTGAAATATTTAAAATAACTAAAAATTTATGTATCCCTCCTGGAAGAGGATTTAAGGATATGCATTGGCATGAAGATTTACAATTTACAATCGTAAAAAGCGGAAGTATAGTAATAACTATTAACGGCTCTAACTATACTCTTAATTCTAAAGAAGCAATTTATATAAATAGTAGTTCTTTGCATGCAACCACTTTTTTAAGTGATGATGCTGAATATATTAGTATTAATTTTCCATCTAAGTTATTAAAATATTTCCCAGGAAGTAAAATAGAACAACTATATGTCATTCCTTATACTACAAATCTACACTATCCTCCTATTAAATTAACTCCTGCAATTGATTGGCAAAACAAATGCTTAAATCATATCAATCTTATTATTGATCTTGCTAATTCTCAAAAAGATTATGGTTGGGAATATAAAATAGCTATTAATATTTTTAATTTATGGTTTGAAATGATTTCTAATACACAAAATTTATCTAAAACTTATTCAGATACATTTTTAAAAAATCAAACTAGAATGCAACTTATGCTTTCATATATTTATAGTAATTATAATAAACCTATTTCACTTATTGATATTTCAAATTCTGCTCATATAAGTAATTCAGAATGCTTAAGATGCTTTAATAAAATGATAGGTACAACGCCAATTGAATATTTAATTAAATATAGGATTAATAAAAGTATTGACCTTTTAACAACTACAAATTTATCAATTTATGATATATCTAATCTTATTGGTTTTAAAAATGTTAATCACTTTATTCAATCATTTAAAAAAAGAGAAAATATAACTCCGGCAAAATATAGAAAATTTAAATTTACTAATTTTAATACTATAAATTCTATTTAAATATAATCAAAACTCCAAAAAATAATTATATTGATATATTGTATTTTTTTAGGGTAATTATGATACATATTTTAGTAGAAAGGATAGATAAAATGTCTGTTTGTAAAAATTTAAGTGGTTGTTCTTTTGTTAAGTGCTGCGAAGAATATGATAAAGCAAATTCAATTCAAGGCTTTATCAATATGTATTGTAAAGGTTCAAGAATGAATGAGTGTGTTAGGCTAAAACTATGCAATGCCTATGGTAAAAATGTAGTACCTAAAAATATGATGCCAAATGGCTATCCTCTACCAGGCACTAGTAAAGCAGATTGGTCAAAAGAAGCCTTACATAAAGTATAAATTTCAAAAATTTAATATAAACAATTCCAAATAAAAAGGTGTAGTCTATACTACATCTTTTTATTTGGAATTGTTTATACTAGACATTTTATTGTTATTTAATATAGAATTATTTTAATCAATATAAACACAGGAGATTTAAATATATGAATAAAAAGCTAAAAATAATATCAATCACTATATATTTTTTAATTGCACCTTTATGTTTTATAGGTATTTTCTTTAATGCCATAAAATCTAATCACCCTATTATTAGTTTTGATGAAAATATATTGCCAGTTTATGATTGCCATAAAATAGGTATTGATAGCAATGGTAATTTTTATGTTGGAAGTTCTGAATTTTCAATTATTCAAGTTTATAATAGTAATGGAGCTTTTAAATATAAAATAAACGTTCCCTCTAATTCAGGCGGATTTGAATTTTATATTGATAGCTCTGATTATATAAATATTAGAACTCATCGTAATAATAAAGAATTTATTATTAAAAATAAGAAAATCATTGAAAGTAATAAATCAAATAAACTTAATGAAAATCATTTAAAAACTAATGAAATAGAATACAAATTGAATTTGCAAAAAAATATAACAATTTACAAGAACAATAAATTAATAGATACAGTTACTTTAGAAAAAGCTTATTTCCCATTATCTGTTTTACACTATGCTCTAATAATAGGATTAGGTTTGTTATTTCTATTCTTTATATACCGAAAAGAATTAATAGTATTTTATAAAAAAAATAGAAAATAATTTATAATACTATTTATGTTTTTTGAATTAAATTCTTTTAATACATCATATTTTTTCTCTTTTAACTATTAAAATATCATTTATACTTACAAATTACGTAAAAACATTATAAATATTCTCTATAAGAATAGATAATTTTTTCCTAATTTAATCAAAAAAATAAATTAAAAATAGCTATATATTTATGATATAATTACTTTACTGATTTAAAAAATATTTCATTCTAAGAAACTTTAATTTTAAATAAATATAAAATATTTAGATAAAGAAATTAAGAAAATTTCTTTTAATTTTTTTGATTTTATATGTCAAATATTATCATTAATGGTTATTATGAATATCATTGTTATAATTCTTGCAATAATAATATGTTACTTTTTTATGGAGGGCAAAATTGAAAGTATCAAACATAAAAAAATTAACTTATGAGATAGTATTCTCATTACTTGCTATATTTGCAGTCGTAATGAGTTTCTTAGATATCATGAGTAAAATTAGTATTGAAAATAATATGAATCTTCTTATTATAGACAATTCAATTCTAATTATATTTGCACTAGATTATTTTATTAGGCTATCTATTAGTAAGAATAAAAAAGAATTTTTCAAAAAGAATATTCCTGACTTAATTACAATA
>Ga0193963_1000176_pt1 | contig 33109 bp, 26 predicted proteins | sample FB_6_MG_FD_140359 | JGI IMG/M metagenome (GOLD analysis project Ga0193963, IMG submission 140359) | Microbial mat bacterial communities from the Broadkill River, Lewes, Delaware, United States - FB_6_MG | ecosystem: Environmental > Aquatic > Freshwater > River > Microbial mats | place: USA...
ATACAACGAAGAGGATGATAAACTAGTCTTCAATAGAAAACTATCACACGGAAGTGGTAGCAGTATGTATGGTTTGGAGTTTGCAAAATCTTTACATATGGATAAAGAGTTTTTAAAAGTAGCCAACGATATACGAAAAAGACTTACAGATGATTATGACACGATAGAAAGACTTTCTCAGAAAAAAACAAGTACATACAACAAAGACTTGTATGTAACCTCATTTTAGTTAATTTTCTAAAATAGTACAATAAATATCAATATTATTTAAGTTTTTTTATAAAATAAAAAAGTACAATAAATTCTATTTTGCAATTTTATTAGAAAAATATTTAAAATTACACTATAATTTTTTCGATATATTATTATTGGAAAGGTTTTCACTTGGCAAGAAAAGCAAAACAATTAGAATTTAATTTAGATAAGCAAAACAATTACAATAAAGAAGCGACGAAAGTGCATTTTGATAATGTTGATAGTACTTTAGCGGAAGAGCATTATGGGTATTATTTAATGTCGATAGCAAATAAAAGTAGAAAAAATGATAATCCAAGAATATATTTATCCTTAAAACATAAAGAAGAATATTATCATGAAAAGTATAAAATGGGTAATAAATGGTATGCAAAAAAAGTTATTAAAAGTAAATCTGATATATATTTTAGAAATGGCAAATATATAAATTTTATTAACAGTGTTATTAATGAAGTATTCAAAACAAAAAAAACTATTAAGAAGACAAAAAATTCACTAGCAGGTCTGGATACATTAATTAAATACTATAAAAAAGAAAAAATTGATGTTAAAAGTATTTTTGATATTTCACAAATGCATATTATTGCTACATACAAATTTATGCAAGCAAATAAAAAAATAAAAAAAAATAATATTATCGAGCTAGATGATTTATTATCTTTAATTAAGTTACATCTTCCAAAGTTGAAAATAAAAAAAGAAATAATAAGTGAAGTTTTGTCAATAAAGACAAAAAATTATGACAACAAAGCATTACCTTCTACTGTATTGTATCAACTTGAAAAATATATTAAGGTAGAGTATAAAGAACTAAAAAGAAAATATGAAGAATATCATGAATGGAAGAAAAGATATAAGAGTGAATCATTTATTAGTAAAGAAGATTTATTAAAAACAATTTTTGATTTTGTAGAAAAAAATCCAGAAAAAAGAATTAGCAGTTTTATTATTTTATTGTCAGAGAAATTAAAATATGATTATGGTACGAATGTTGATTTCATTACTATTCCAAAGTACAAGTTAAAAAATAGAATTTCTTTTGATCAAAAATATTTAATTAAAATAAAAAAAGAAGAATTAAAAAAAATTGCACAAAATGGCAAAAATATAGACTTAAGGAGTAAAAAATATGCACTGTATTGGTTTAAGGAAATATTTCCAGAATATCCATATTCTAATTTAATTTTCGAGAAATATCAAAGTTTACAATGTAAAATCTTTAAGAATATAAGAACATGGATTTCTCAGTATTTTAATATACCACTTTTAGAAATTGATCAATATCTATATCCTACTAATAATGATTTATATCCCTTATATCTTTTATTACTAATCAAAACAGGAGTAAATCAAGAATCATTAAGAAATATAAAAGTTATGCCTTCATCAAATAATTCCGTTGAAATTAAAGGGGATAATTTAGAGTTATTTACAATAATAAATACAGTCAAATATAAATCGAATTCAAATATAACCATCGTAATTAAAAATAACTCCTTTGAAAAAAAATACATCAATCTGTTCTTATCTATGTACAAAAGTATTTTTATACACTCAGGAAGTGATAATTTATTTCAATATATTAATACACAAGGTGGAACTGGAAGTATTTATCAAAATCTATCTAGTATTAATATTACAAATATTAAGAAATCTCCTCAATCATTTTATAAAAAATATAAAATTTATGATACAAATGATAAAAGAATAGAATATATAAAGCATACTAAGATTAGAAAAAGCCATAACTATCAAGATTTTTTAAGAGGGAAAACCGAGTTTGAAAGACAGCTAAAAAAAAGTCATAAATCAGGGGATACAACTAAGATCTATTATGAAAGCCAAAATTTTGAATGGGAAGAGTCTAAACATCACAAAATAGCATTAGCACAAAATTTAGTTGTAGGTATCTTTAGAGGTGAAATCACAAGAGAGGACCATAAGTCCGTAAATCTATTTAATGGTCCTATGGCTGATTGCAAAGATAATAAGAATCCTGCATTTGATAATGCACCAAACCTAAAAGAAAATGAATATTGTAGCGATTGGACAAAATGTCTAACACAATGTGATAAATCATGTGTTGTACCAAAAATTCATGGACCTGTTATTTTAGCATGGATCAACTACCTAGAAAAGCAAAAAGATGATTTTTTAAGAGTGCAAGATTGGGAAAAGGAATACCTTATTGATTATCAATCTGCTAAAGACACATTCGAAAGATTTACAGACCAAGAGATGGAATATTGCAAGAAAGTATCATATAAATATGATAACTTTGTGAATATAAAATTTTCTAGAATGACAAAAATAAAAGGAGATAAGTATGCCTAAAAACTATTTTAATGAATTGATGAATTGCTTAACTATTGATGAAGTAAAAGAACTTTTTAGAGATGCTAATTTTCCAAATAAAGGTGCATCTAATTTCTTTGATAAAAATATACTACTTGTTGGAAGTAGTAATATACTGACAAACTACGAAATAAAAGTAAAAGGTGTACCTGAACTATTTTTAAGAATAATGTTATATTTTAAGTTATCTGGAAAACTTGGAATCATACCTCAAAATACAGGTGAATATAACTACATGGGTCGTTTGCATAGTTTTTTAAAAGATATCTTAGATGACAACCAAATTTCAAGGATGGATAGTATTGATGGAGAACTCTTAGATAAATATATTGAAAACCAAATACTAAATAATGGTTTTTCTAACATACACATTAGAAAAAAGATATTAAATTTTATAGATTATGAAAATTATAAAATTCAATTGCCCCATTTTTTAAGGACTAATAGCAATATTTTGTATGATTCAAAACTATATAAAACACTAGAAAAGAACTCAAAAATAGAAGTAGTAAAAAGATATAATGGTGTTGGCGATAAAAAAACATATCCTTTGTCTAATTTAAAAATATTAATTGCAGAATCAATCACATTTGTTGAATCTCATAAAGATGAGTGCCTAGAAGTGTCTAAATTTTTTGTTACAACTAAACAGTATGATCAGTATGGAAAATATTCTAGAATATTTGATTATTTTAAAAAAAGAAAAGAATTTTTTAAAGAGCCCAGGTTAAAGCAATTGCAGGAAAATATAAAGAAAACTAAAAAGAAGTATAAAACCGTAGATGGCATAAATCAAGGAAGAGATTTACATACTGGGAAGGCAAGAGAGATACTTCGTAGTGTAATAGAGCAATTTGAAGTGTCTTGCTTCTTAATATCACTTATGATGACAGGTATGAGAGTTGGTGAGCTTACAACACTAGACAGAAATCTCCAGTTCGAGCAAGACGAGCATATCCACCTTAAAAGAATAATTTACAAGACAGCAGAGACAGAAGCTGGTGAGTCACATACAATGCCAATTCCAGAAATTTGTAAATTTGCATTGGAATCATTATCAGAATTAGCAAAAATAAAAGATGGAGAAGAAAATGGTGCATTAGTTTTGTCTGCAATAGAGGTTATGGATATGAAAACTGTAAGAACGGCGAGGATTAATCATCTATTGATTAAAAGATGTCAAAAATTAGGACTTAAAGAAATAGTTACTCCTCATCACCTAAGGCATGCTATGGCATTTCTAATAGTTCACATTCATGAGAATGATGGCTTAGAACTTGCCCGAATGTTTTTGGGACACACATCAATAACAATGACTCTTCAATATATGGCTCATTATAATAATGAAATTAAAGAAGCATTGGCGGAACTTTCAAAAGAAGAATCAGAATTAATGGTTGGAAAAATAACAGAACAAATACAGAACAACAAAAAATTATTTGGTGAAAATGGCAAAAGATTAATGCCAAATCATAAATTTGCAGGTCAACAAGTAGATGAGTTTATTAGGCTTATGAGAAAAGGGTTAATTAAGCTAATTGAAGAAGAAAAGTTAGCAATTATTCAAACCCCTGTGAGTTTGTGCATGCATGATTTATCTAAACCAGAAGAGTTAGCTTGTCAAAGAGGATTTAATATTGCAGATATAGTGGCTAATGGTCCTGCTCCATCAAGATGTAAAGGAGCAAATTGTTCTAACGCACTATTTTTTGAGGAACATATTGAGAAGTTAAAGGACAGTATGTATGTAGATATTGAACCTGAATTAAAAAAAAGACTTGAACAGAATACATACTTTATGGAGTCTGGTGGTTTTGAACAAGATCCATTTAGAAGAATCATTAAAGAATATGATAACTATAAAAATGGAGTAGCTTAAATGGCAAGAGATTCAAAAGAAATAAGAGAATTAAAAATTAAAGCACTTTGGGAAGCCATTGAGATGCTTAAGGAGGAAAGCACCATTTCTAAAAGCTTACTGACACCTGATAGAGTTGTGGCATTAGCTAATGAAAATTATTCAGATAAGTTTGCTAGGAATATCAGTCCAAATAATCTTAAAAAAGCTATTGAAAAGACGAATCCACCTTTTACACAAATGAAAAAAAACATAGACTCCTTTAATAACGAGCATAAAAAACTAAAAAATATGGCTCCAAAAAAATCTAAAAGTGAAATAGTAAACTTAAAGAATCAAGTTGAAAACCTCATGTCCGAGGTTGCAAGATTTTATGACGACAAACTATTGCTCAATGAAAAGTTAGAGCAAAAAGAGAGAACTATTGTAAAAATCAGTAAAGAGAGAGATGATTATTATCAAAGACTTAGTGAAATAAAAGATAAACAATGAATATAGAAACGATAACTATTTCACATCCTAATTTGAGAAACAGAGATATAACACTGTTACTAATCGATAATAATATTGATATACCATCAACTGAATTTTTAGTATATGAATCAAGATATGGAGGTAGACATGGGGGACTATTAGGGAGAAGTTCACATAGCGGATTAGCATTTAAAATTGCAGAATTATATCGCCACTTAGATGATATTGGATTAGCTTGGAATAGGGCAAATGAAATTGATATTAAAAGAATACGAAATGCGATGTTATGCTGGGATAATAACAGTAACGAAGATCATGGTAACTATCCCTACGAACCTATTAGAAACGATAGTATGAATCAAAAACTAAATACTTGGTTTAAGTTTTACAAATATATGGATAATATAAATATCTCAAATGACATGACATTATCAACAAAAAAAATTAAAATATTTCAACCAAAAAGAATGCTAGATCATTTAAATAAAAGAAGTAGTGAAGATAAGACAGAGTTAACTGATGTTTGGACTCTAAGGGTTAAACCTTCTCCCAAGAGCTTAGCCTTCCATGCTCTAAGCAGAACAGAATTTTCAAAATTAAGACAACACCTCAGAAATATTGATATTGCGTATGAAATGTTAGCAGTATTTATGGTTGAAACAGGACTGAGAATTAACGCAGCATTAGAAACTGTTGAAAACGATTTTAAAGGGTTATTGAAACTTTATTCATCGGGGAAAGGTATAAATGATACTATAAAAAGGAGTTATATCGCAAAAGGTGGTGATGTAAAACAATATGATTTACCATTGAGGGCTATGCAAGAGATTAATGATAATTATCTAATAAGAATACAAAAAGAGAGACTATATATTTATGAACAGAGATGTGATAGATTAGGTATTGAGATTAACGAAGAAATAGTATGGATTACAGAAAGAGGTAAGGAGATAAAAAAACATGATGTCTGGAAAGCTTTTTCAGATGTCTCTAAGATATTGGGAAGAACTGTAAATAGTATTACTCCTCATTGGATGAGACATACATTTGCAACATGGACAATAATTGATGTTGCTCGGGTAAAAGGAATACCTATAGAAAATACTGGAACTACCCCTAATCCACTGCTAATCTCTGCATTACAACAAAAACTTGGTCATGCAGATGCTATGACTACATTACGGTATATCGCAACAGCTTTAAAACTTATGGGTTTAGATTTAAATCGTGGTCCTATAAAAATATCACTAAGGGATGTAAAAAGAAATAAGGCAACTCGAGATCTAATTAAAGAGGAAGCGAAAGTTGAGTTTGGCGATGATTTTGAGGAAGAATATTTTGATACAATTAAATACGCTTTATCTAGAGAGATTGTAGTTGATGATGAGATAGTGAAAGTTGGCTAACAATCTTTTTAGAATAAATTATATAGTGGACTAAAATATCAAGACACTATTTCCAGTGACCGTTCATAGTTTTGTGTCAGTAGCTGATAGTCATTAAAATTATATCACAGTTTAACAATTTAGTTTGAAACTTAGAGAAAGTTCCAAAAAGTACAGGTTGTTGAACTTGTTTTTATAACTCATCTTTGTAGCAATTTTCTATTCACATTACTCCGCTTAATATATTTAACATTTTGCAGGTTTATTACGATATAACCTTAATATACATACATTATGTACTATTATCGTCTAAATATCCACATTATACATACATAAAAATCATATCATAAACTTAAAATTTATTTAAGAAGCATCTCAATTTCCAATATTTTTTATAATAATATCTATAAAAATACCTTATTTAAAGTGTTTGTAGGCATTTTGATATACGACACTTTTTGTGCATGTTATTTGTTGATTTTTAGGGTGTTTTATATATAATGTATGTTCAATAAATAGTTATATTAAAGGAAAACATGACTACTCGAAATTTGAATTTGAATGAAGTATTTGTCAAAAATCTAAAAAATACTATTCTTGAGCATTGTTCAAAAGATAAGATTATAAATGAACTTACAGAATTAACTGATAAGTCCATGTTAACACAAGTCGAAACAAAGCCAGGTTGTTATTTTATTCTATCAAGACCAACGGCAAGTGATGATTGGATTTTCAGAAACATTGGTACATATCATAAATCTGTTAGAGAACGTATACGACAACATTGTTATGCACCTAAAGGGACTCAACCTCATAGTCAAAAATACGAAGTTGATAAGTCCTCAGATGAATGGGCTGTAACATACAGAATAATTGAACCAATTGAGTTAAGATATACTGTTGAAGAATTTCTTATTAAGCACTTCAATCCTGTAGATAATCAAAAACACAATAAAAAAAATAAATAAAATTTAAAGACTAAACTGTCAAGTCATTGTGTTCCCTTGTCCTTCAGTTCGGTAGTTAAATTACAAAATAAAAAGTAGGTAAACATGGATGGATTAACATTTATATCTGAAATAATTAAAGCACTTGCCTGGCCAAGTACTATTATTACTATTGTATATTTATTGAAGAAACCAATTATTGAGCTTCTTCCTTTTATGAAAAAACTTAAATACAAAGAACTTGAACTTGAATTTTCACAAGAAGTCATGGCTTTAAAAGCAGAGATTTCAGAAACACCAACTTTAGCAATTGATAAAACTGATACTCTTACACTAGCAACTTCAAAAGCTTTTGAATTAGTAGCATTCTCAACAAGAGCTGCTATCATGGAAGCATGGATTGAACTTGAAACAGCAGCAGTAGAAGCAGCTAGTTCATTATGGAATCAATCTCCTTCTGAAGCAATAAGAAATATCCCAAGACTTGCTGAATATTTGCATCAGTCAAAAATTATTGATGATAAACAACTTAGTATTTTTCAAAGACTCCGCCAGTTAAGAAATAAAGCTGCACATGCCGAAGAATTACATTTAAGCGAAGAAGATGCCAAAGCATATATTATTATGGTTTCTAGTTTAGTTCAGCATCTTCGTGGTAAGTGATTTAACAAAAATAAGTAGCCTAGTTGCGACTTATTAGCTCTATTCAACCGTTAGCATAAGAAGGTAAAGGGTATTATCTACAAATTATATTTTAAAGGCTATAAATGACTAAATGTGAAGAATATTATCTTAAAACTAATACAGAGATTGAAGTTATTTTGGAAGACGCTGCTTTTTTACAGCATGAAACTCAACGTTGGAAATCAAAAGATCTAATTCTCTCCTATGATACAGATCATTTAGAGCAATATATTTATTCAGCTTATTCTCCTCATATTGAAAATCTATCTGACTCTGAACACATAATGAAAAGAGTAATGAGTCTTATGTTGCTTTACAATGGGGTTCAATACATTACAAGTTTAAATTTAAATTCTAAAGTTGTAGCTACAGCAATACATGGTAAAGGATTTTCTGGAAATTTATGGGCATCAGAAATAGAAGAGTATCCATTTGAACATAATGAAGATTTTTATGACAATAGTTGTTTTAAATATTCTGATACCTCACTCGATAGTGTCTTATTTGATTTAACAAAAGTTGATACCACAATAAGAGTATTACTTTTTCTCGCAGGTTTAATTAGCCGTCCTAATACCTTTGAAGATAGTATTCTTAATTGGGGAACTCTATATAAAATATATGATACTGTTAACCATGGATGTAAAGAAGCAGATATAGACATAAATACTTTAATTCCAAAATCTAAAATTAAAGCTTTAACGGCGACATGTAATAATATGTCAATTTTAGGTTTGAATTCTCGGCATGGATTGAAAGATTATGGAAGTCCACCAACAAATGTAATTAATGATCTTGAGGAAGCAGTTTTTACAGTTCTATGTCTTAGTAAAAATTTTGTAATTGAATATATTAAAAAAGTTCATAACATAACTTATAAAGGTAAAAATTGTGAATTGTCAGATTATGCTGCAAGGGTGTTTTCACATTATTCTAAAGCAGATTATGATGAATTTAAAAATAGTGATTTTTGGGAGACTTTAAATTAAAAGTATAACGATTATTTTACTATGCAATAATTTAAGTAGTAAAGTTCACGATACAAAGCTTACAAATGATTGGAGAGAAATATGGAAAATAAAAATCTTAGACCAAATAAGAAAGAAAAAATTGCATTAAATTTATTCTATAATAGGTTTAATGATTTGTACGATGAGCTATCTCATAGTGATTTTTTTAAAAATAAATCATCATATAGATTTTATAAAATACGAGAAATTTTTTCAGTATATAAGGAACTTTTAGGATATGAACCAATTAAATATCATGTTGAACTAATAAAAAAGACTAGACCACCACTTGAAGGAATAATTGTCAGTGACCTTTTTAGTTTTGTAAGAAATTTACTTTTACACTTTCCTGTATTTGACAATTGGGATGATGTATATATTAGCAAGGATTTAGCTACATGGAATAAAGCAGGAACTATTCATAGATTTTTGGAGAAAAGTAGTAAAATAAAAATTGATGACAAAGGAACTATACATTATAGAATATGGGAAAAAAGTAAGAGTTTAATGACTGATATATCTATTAGTTTTCCTGAAAAATATGATGACAGTAAAATATTTTTAAAAGATGTCGTTTCTGAAAAAGAAGGTATTAAGCTTTGTATATCTTTTATGAAACAAATATTAGATACTCAAATTGTATCTGATGAAGAGCAAGACATTCAAATAATGTCTCAAGTTTATGTTCCTAAATCAGGATATTAATGTACAATTATCAAACTATTAATAAATCTAACAAATCACTAGAGCCAATAAGTTCCTAAACTTCTTACTTTTTAGAGCAGTTTTTACTAAAAATTGTCTGTTCCAAAAAGAGTTGAAATTTGGAGCATGTTCAATAAGGTACAGGTTGTGGAATTGTCTAATTTATGGGGACATTCCACTTTGCGTATGTAAATTGTTTGTAGGTACTTTGATATGCGACACATTTTGTGTATGTTATTTGTTGATTTTTAGGGTGCTTTATATATAATGTATATTCAATAAATAGTTAGTTCAAGATTTATTTAAATTTAATTTGGAGGTAAGATTATGGCTAAAGCAATTTGTGATGAATGTCAGAAAGTATATGAGGTTAGTTGTAGTGACTTAGAATGGGAAGCTACATCATACGAAAAGCATTCTGATGGAATGGGAAGTGAAACACATTATAATGCAGAATGGGAAGAAACTTGCACATGTGAAAATAATTTAAGAGTTTCTTTCTTTTATGTAGAATATCCAGCAGGTTTTCTAGAAACAGATGAAACAACTACATCGGGTTGCTCTATTAACGGTGACTGTTCTCCAATATAGAACTAACAAAACTTTGTAACCAATAAATGCCCTAGCGGTCATTTATTGGTTACAGTCAAACGTTAGTTTAAGGATAAAATGAAAAATATAATAAGAAAAAAACCACCTTTTAAATGTGTATTTTGTAATAGTTCAAAAAATGTATTTTCATCAAAAGAACATATAGTTCCACAATCTTTAGGTAATAATTTTCTAATTTTAGAAAAGGGTTGGATATGTGATACATGTAATAATATATGCTCTTCATTTGAATCTAAAGCACTAAATCATTCACATTTAGGATTTAGCAGAGCAATGCAAGGGGTAATAACAAAAAAAGGGAAACCTGCTCGGTCTAAAATTAATGGTATACATTGGAATGCCGTACCGAGTTTAGGAAAAAATAGTATATCAGTTGATAAACAAGATTTAGAGGACAAACCATTCTTAAAAAATAGTTTGGAAAATGGTAGTGCATTTATTTTAACAGTACACAATGAATATGATATAGCAAAATTATTTTTAAAAATTGGTATTGAAACAAAAGTTTTGACAGATGATTTAAATATATATCAAACAAAAGAAGCGATTGAGCATATATTTGGAATAAACGATGAAAAATGGCCTTATTTCATAATTACTTCAGAAAATATTTCCAAACATATTGTAAGTATCTTTGATCTTAGTCATTACATACATAGTCATGCTCTTGCTTCAGGTTTTGATATATATTTTAACTTTATAAACAATGAACTTATTCTTTTTTTTAAATATGATAAATTTAAATACGCAATTAATTTATGTTCAAGAGATTTAGATTGGATTGATACACTTAAAAAATTAGATGTCTCTTATGTAGGCTGTCCAATCGAATTTGTAAAATACAGTACCACATAAAACTAACAAAGCCTAGAAAAGGAACAAGTGACCCACGAAATTTTAAGCCTAAAAGAGCTAAAATGCAATGGTAATAAAAGGAAGTCAGCAAACATATTGAGGGGTCATCATTCTTCAATTTAGACGTTAGATTACACAAAAATAGCTATTTATAAAAAAAGGAAATAAGATGTCATTAAATTCAATTACTGCAAAAGAACTAGCAAAAATGGGGACAACCCTTGAAATAAGAGATGGATTAAATTCTATTGATATTAAAGAAATTGTTAAAATTTCAGCATCTCAAGGTCGTCATATAAAAGTAAGCTTAAGATGTATTAATTCTATTACAGCAAAAGAAATAGCTAAGATAGGTGGTGAATTCTTAACTATAGTCATTGAAGACTAAAATATGAAGCAAAAACAGTCAGATAGTTTTCGTAGTTTATATAACTCATTTACTGAAGATGAATGTTGGAATCGTGCTGAAAAATCAGCCAAACATATACTTTCGGCAATTGCATTCAAGGAAAGTTCTCGAGTAAGCTTTAAAAAGACAGGAAGTATTTTACTTCCACCAATAGGATATTATTATTCTTTTTTTCATATGGCTGTTGCTTTATGTTGGCTACATCCAGCAATAAAAAAAGAAAAACTTGAAAAATTAAGGCATTCCACATTACAAAATCTTATTTTAGATAATTTTGTCAAACAAAATATACTTCCTCAGTCATTTTCTCATACGATGCAAGAACTAAAAGAAGAAAGAGAATGGTCAAATTACACCTTTGGTGAATTCAACTATGATTTTTTTAAAACGATAGAAGATAATGAAAAAGTTATATCAATAGAGTTTGCAAAATGTTTTCAACTTATGAATGAAATTTGTATTTTACTTATAAAAAAGTTTGATATTAAACAGAGAATCAAAACATATATTGCAGATTCTAAAGGGGATGATTTCATTCAAACATACTTATCTAAAAATGAACAAGAAGCTGTTATGGGTTATATAGTAAAAATTGGATATTCAAACTAAAGTCTAACAAGTACGAGGAGACCAATAAGTTACTAAACCTCTTAATTCTAGAGCAGTTTTTACTAAAAACAGCCTATTCCAAAAAGAGTTGAATTTTGGAACATTCTCCAAAAAGAACAGCTATTTAATGTAGCATAATATCATACTATAGGATCCATTGTTTCAATGTGATAAAGAATTGTTAAAATTGAATTCAATACAACATTGATTAATTTTCTCTCATTCTCATAAAAAAACTTCTCAAAATCAACTAAATTATGAGCGACATAATTTCTTGCATGAATATATAGCATTAAACATTTTTCTATACTATCTTCTTTATCAATTAACTCATAATAGTTATAAAAGAAGTCCTCCCCTGTAGCATTAAAAGGAAACATATTTCTATATTCATTCATTAAATCAATATCTAACCTATCTGTTAGTTTAATCAAACGATTGAATAGTGCACCATTAAATCCTGTTAATTTTTCCTTCATAAAAATTTCAGTATTTAATATTACACCTACAGTAATGGAAAGAACTGTACTTTCACTTCTTTTATTACTGAAAAACCTTTTATTAATTTCAATTATTGAAGAAAGTAATTCTTTATATCTATCATTTGAAATTATTACGCTTATATAATCTTCTTTTTCAATATCAGAACCAATAAATTTTTTAACGAAAGAAAGAATACTATCATTAGCATAGTAAAAATCATTTTCCTCAATATGGGAATGAATATCTTCATAAACTAAATTTATGTCTGTTTGGTGAACCATTCTACTTTTATCTTTTGTAAGATCTACAACTTCAGTATAAGTAAGTCCAAAATCTCTTATTAAAAGCATTATTGTTGAAAGTATATAAGTAGACTCTAAATTCCACATTAACTTATATTTTTCATTATCTCTTAAAAGGTAATGTAACTTCAATAAATATTTCAAGAATAAAACTAAGCTATCCTTATCATAGTTCTTCTTACTATAATCCTTGAAGATTTCAAACAGTTCTTTTTTATATTCAAACGCTTTTTCATTATTTTCAAAATTAAAGTCTATATGAGAATTTCTAATAAAATATTCTTTAAGTATTGTTTCTGTTAGCTTTTTAAAATAATCTATATTATCTATAAAATCTTTTTGATTATAATTAGCAAACATTAGTTTACCTATACCAATATAAAAGAATTGCCAACTAGGATATAGTGTTTTATCTTCAGCACAACCAAATAAATCCTGTGTTAATTCAGTTCCAGAATGATTTTCTTTATGATGATAATATGCTTCATAGATATTCATATTTATAATTTTTTTAAGATCTTCATGAGCAGTTCTTCTATATGTAAACCTATTCATTAAAATACTATAATGCTGAACTTGAAATGTTATATCTTCATACAAAAAATCTTTAAATTCATTAGTTGCATAACCTGGATAAATATTGTTTTGTCTATAGAATTTATGAAAATCATTTTCTGTTAAAAAAGGTGATCCATTTTTAAAAAAGAAATTGTCATTCAACTCAATTTCAAATAAGCTCATTAATGCCCCATTGTATAAAATTTATTTTATTATAAATAAACCAATTCTATATAAACTTTTTAAATAAAATATTTATAAGTATGTTACACGAATGTTAGTTAAAACTCTCTCTATTGCTAAGCCTCTTACTTTTGGAGCATGTTCAATAAGTACAGCTTGTTGAGCTTATTATTTTAGCTTAGATACTTTTAAATTCTAAGTATAATTTAGTGTAACCAAATCACTTCTATTTGAACCCTTCTACAAAAATAAAAAGTACATAATGTCCTTTTATCCAGATAACTCAAGTTATGCAGACACTTAGTCCTAAATAACTTATATTCTCTATTATTTAGACATTAAAAAGTAATTTTTTATCGTTATTCCAATATAATTATTTTATATATTTAAAAGTATTGTATTTTATAATATTTTTAAACTATTATAGGAACATGTTTTTGTCCTGATAATAAGAAAAAATTTGATATTTGGATATTATGTCCGATAATAAATAGTTATGAATAGAAGACTAAGGAATAATAACACAATGTCAATAAAAGAAAAAGTAAACCAACTTTATTCTGAACATACAGGTTCAACACCAAAATTTACAATTATGCTTACATCAGCATTAAAATATTTATCATCTGATTTATATACAGATACAAAGCGTTTTATATATGAGTTACTACAAAATGCTGATGACTCGGCTATTGTAGGTCAAAATATAGATGTTGCCATAAAATTATTTGATGATACTTTAGTAATTGCACATACAGGACAAAGTTTTACAGATAGAGATATTGAAGGACTTTGTGACATAGACAATGGCACAAAAATAGATGATACATCAAAAACTGGATATAAAGGGATAGGTTTTAAATCGGTATTTGGTCAATCTCAAAAAGTTACTATTTTTACAAATAATGAATATTTTAAGTTTGATGCAAAGCATCCTTTTGAATGGAAGAAAGATTGGGGAATAGATAAAGAGAGTTGGGAAAAAGAGAATAATAGAAAGCTTTCATATCCTTGGCAAATAATTCCAATTTATCTTAATGAATTTGAGGATGATGTAAATAATGAAGTTCAAGACTATCTTAAGAATGAAAACTGGAATGTTGCAACAATTCTTAAAGTTTCAAAAAAGGAAGAAATAGTAAATTCTATCAATGAGCTATCATCAAATCTAAATAAACTCTTGTTTCTACAAAATATTAGCTCGATTAAATTTGAAACAGATGAAACAATTTTTGTTGAAATAGAAAAAGATGAAAATCAATTAGTTCTAAAAAAAAATAATCTAGTTGAAGAAAATTGGCTTACAAAAACTATTCAATTACCTATTTCTAAAGAATTAAAAACAAAATTAAAAAATGATGAAAATATTCCAAAAAAACTACAAGACACAGATGAAATTAAACTTACTTTAGCAACTAAAAAAATTGAACACAGATTAGAGGAAGTATCAAGTAATGAAAATTTAATATATGCTTATTTACCTACAAGTGAAAAAAAATATGCATTACCTGTTTTAGTAAATAGTACTTTTTTAATGGCTTCCAATAGAGAAAATTTACATACTGATTTAGTATGGAATGAATACTTGTTTACTTCAATAAGTAAGGAATTGTTTCATTGGATAGCTGAGTTGGTGCAAGGAGAATATTCTTATGAAGCCTATAATCTGATCCCGAGAAAGTTAAATATTCCTAATGATAAATTAGCTATTGCCTACAATAAAGGTATTGATGAGGCTCTTGAATTAATACCTTTTATTTTTTCAAAAGAGAATGAATTATTAAAAGTTAATGAAGCTATTATAGATGAAACTGATTTGTCAGAAAAGACTTTTATAGGCAAAAAAATTATTAAGAAGTTTATTAAGCATAAAATTGGAGAAGATAATAAAATAGTAGAATCACCTTTTGTCTTTGCAAATAAAGAACTAAAAAAAATTGGTGTGAAATGTTTTTCATGGGATGAGATACCAGCCTTTTTTGCTTTTGAAGATTTTAAATATGAACATACTATTGCAAAAAATATTCAACTTGTAGAGTATTTTAAAAGAGAGTTTGAAATTGGTGATTCTACTTTTCCAAAAGAAAAATTAAGAAATTGGGCTTTTTTATATGACCATAAAGGAAAGTTAAACTACTTAAATAAAATATGTTTTCCAAAAATAGATGACGATAATTGGAATAATATAAATAGTGATTTAGATTATGTAAATGAGAGATTATATAATGTATCAATAGAAAATTCAAACTTAAGATTATGGCTTCAGAAACTTGGAGTAGAAGAAAAAACAGATATTAGCTATTTAAATACAGTGATAATTCCAACGGTTACTACATATTGCACGAAAGAAAATCATAGTAAAACAATAAAGTACATATATGATTTATATAGTAATGAAGATATACAAAGTGATATATTAAACCAGTTAACTGATTTAAATTTGTTAACAACTAAAGGGACTTTAATTCCTGCATCAAGATGTTACTTTTCAGGTAACTATAACCCTAAACTACAAATTGAAAATATTTTAGATGATGATATTTTTTTGAGTGAAGATTATTTATCTTTAGATGCTGATAGAGATGAAATAAAACGATTTTTTAAGTTACTAGGGGTTGAAGAAAATATTATTCCTATAGTAATAACTACGAAAGAGAGTAAAACAAATTTAACAAGTAATCTTGGATTTAAAAATAATTATTTTTTAGAACCTGATAAAAAATTTCAACCATTTAGTTCTATATTTACGGCAAATGAGTATAGAAATGTAGTTTATCTTAGATTTATGAAAAAGACAAAAATATATGATTTTTCTAAAATATTTTGGAAAGACTTAATAACTAATAGTGATATTACTATATTAAACAGTCTAGCTCAGGCATATTGGGGAAATAGTGGGTATCCAGGGAGAAATACTGGCAATAGTGTTGAAAATTATCCTAAATGGTATATAAAAAATAAGAAGTGTATTTCTACAACAAAGGGAACTTGTGAAAAATCTACAAATATTTTTCTAAATACAGATGATATAAAAAAAATCGGAGGAAAATATTTACCTGTATTTGATGGAGTAGAGCTTACTCCAGATTGGAGGTCATTTTTTCAGTTTAAAACAGAGCTAGAACTAGATGATTATTTAGAGCTTTTAACAAATATTATGAATGATACAGAAGATAATAATAAAAGAGTGCAGTTAATTTATAAAGCTCTTTTAGAGCAGTCTACTAATTGGGGAACAGAAGATATTAAAAAAGTTAGAGATTGGTCTACAACAGCATTTTTAACTGATGAAGACAATAATATAGTTAAGTGCAATAATCTCAAATATTATGCAGATGGGAACAACTCTATTTTTCAAAATTTTCATGAATTTATTGCTTTAGATGAAGAGAATAAATCTCATCATAATATTGAAATTTTTTTAGGGTATTTAGGTGTTGAAATATTGAGACAAGATAATTTCAATATTGATTTTGAAGGAGAAGAAACTGAATCTGATTTAAAATATCAACTAGAGAGTATTTTCCCATATTTAGAAAAGTGGATTAAAAAGATTAATAGTGAATTTGATATCGTAGCTTTAAACGAAAAACTCAGTACACTTCAAATAAATGAAGCGTCTAAACTTTTATTAGTCTATGATGAAACTCCTTTAAAGGCAGTACAAGTCCATCTAAAAGAGGATGTACTACTTCTAACTACTCCTTGGAGTTCAAATACATCTATGTTGGAATTACCAAAAATTCTATGTAGGTATTTAGATATTAAAGGTTATGAAGATAAATTAACTTTTTTATTAAAAGCAAATGATGAATCTGAAATTAATGAATATTTTAAAAATGAAGGAATAGATTTACCTATAAATAATATTAAGAATGTAGGAAAAGAAATTGTGTCCGAAGAAGAAAGAACTTCTTTAGGTGTAAGTACAAAAGAATATAACGATATTAATAAAATCTCAAGTATTTTTTCTCATACATCAGAATCATCCATTGAGAAGAAAAGATACATTGTAAGTCTTTTAAAACGTTCTAAAAAAAGAATTTTGGAGCATTTAAATAATTTAGATGAGTATACCTGTGATAATGTAGATGATAGTGCATTAACCGTTTTGTCAGGAATAAGAAAAAATGGAAATGATATTTATATCATACCAAGACCTTCAGATAATGGTAAAGTTATTATTTATCATGATTCTGAGTTTGACACATTAGAATATTCTGATTCTGAGTTATGGTATGAAGATGGAGTATCTATACCTAAAAAGTTGACCTTTGGAAAAGTACTTCGAGAAGCAAAAATTAATAAGATACCAATAACAAGAAGTAAAGAAGAGAAAATTATAGATATTATTCATAATATTGAAGGTGAAGATACTGCATACGAACCTATCTTACCTTCTTCTTTTGATATAGCAAAAACAATGGCATCACTTGCTAATACCAATGGTGGTTATTTTATTGTAGGTTGTTCTAAAGAATCTGACATATTAGGTATAAGTGCTGAATTTAATATTGATGAGAGAATCCAAGAATCAATTAAGTACTCAAAGTATTTTGAAGAATTAGAATTTCAAAAAATGGATATATCAGGAAAAACCATTATAATTGTTAAAATTGATAAATCTGATGAAACTATCCTTATAGAAGGTAAGAAATATATTCGTTACGGCTCAATAATAATTGAAGAGTTAGAGAACAATACTAAACCTATAATTATTACTGAAGGAAAAACAGATTGGAAACATATTAAAAAGGCTTTAGAACGATTTAAAAATAATGGACTTTATACAGATTTAGATATTCAGTTTTTAGAGTACGAAAATATGAATATGGGAGATGGTGAATTAGACAGAATGGTTCAAACATATTGTAAGACTATACAACCTAGAAAATATATTTTTATGTTTGATAGAGATAATCCAAAATATGTAAAAAATTATGCAAAAGAAGAATTTAATAATCATACAAATAATGTTTACTCTTTTTGTATTCCAAAAATTAGTGATGAATTAGATGGAATTTGTATTGAATTTTATTATAAGAAAGAAGAATTAATAACTTTTGACCAAGATGAAAAAAGAATATTCCTAGGAGATGAATTTCTTGACAATGGAAATAGTAAATGTGGTAAATATGTTACTGAAAAACGAAAAGCTAAAGCACTTGATATATTAGATAGAGATAAAAAAGTATATTTAAAAAGTGATAATGAATGGAATAATAATATTGCACTTTCTAAAAATGATTTTACGAATAATGTAATAAATGATGTAGATGGATTTGATAATTTTAATATTGAGTATTTTAAGTTAATATTTGATGTGATTGAAAAGATTCATAACAAATAGGAGGAATGAACAGCAAAGCTATCACTCACGATGAACGTTCAACAACCTCTTACTTTTGGAACAGTTTTTACCAATGAAAAGATTGTTCCAAAAAGAGTTGATTTTTTGAACATACTCCAAAAGGTACTCTTTTTTGATATAATTCAAAATATTTTAATAATTAAGGATAAAAATGATTCACAAATTTTTTTCAATATTTCTTCTTTTATCAAGTTTTTTATTTGCTGTAGATTTAGAGCTAAAAAAATTATTTGACAAAAGAGCTCTTACAGGTACAATAGTCATTAGTTCATTAGATAATAAAATACTATTTGTCTCTGATGATAAAAGAGCTAAAGAGCAGTTATCCCCTGCATCAACATTTAAAATTGCAAATACTTTAATTGCCCTTGAAGAAAAAGTTGTTAAAGATGAATTAGAGATTATAAAGTGGAATGGTAAGAATAAAGGTTGGAAACCTTGGAATCAAGATCATTCTATCAAAAGTGGATTTCCTGTTTCTTGTGTATGGTGTTATCAAGAACTTGCCAAAAGAATAGGAATTAATAACTATGAGAAACATCTAAAACAATTAGACTATGGAAATATGAAAACAGGTGGAAACTTAACAAGGTTTTGGTTAGATGGAGATCTAAAAATTTCTGCTTTAGAGCAAATTGAGTTTTTACAAAAACTTTATAAAAATGATTTACCATATGAGCAAAGAAATCTTGATAAAACAAAAGATGTAATGATTGTTGAATCAAATGATAAGTATACTATGAGATTAAAAACTGGTTGGGCAATGAAGATTGGCTGGTATGTAGGATATATTGAATTCAAAGATAAGACTTGGTTCTTTGCAATGAATATGAATATGCCTGAGTTAAACCAAGCTAAATATAGAAAAGAAATTACTATGGAAGCATTAAAGATAAAAGGTATTATTGAATACTGATTAATTAAAAAATTGATACAAATTAGTTGCACATCTCGAAAACTAGCATATCTAAGAGTTCATTTCAAACATTTCATAACCTCTAGGTTTTGTAACACGAAGCACTCATATTAGTTTTCCGTGTTCCACAAAGTGTTCAAAAAGTAAAAAGTGCAAAGTTCTACAAAGCTTAAGGAATTATTGAACAAATAAAGTGAGCTTTTAAATCATATATTTAAAGCTTCATTTAATCTTCCTTCAAAAAATATAGCCAATTGAGAAAGTGTTAAACTCCAATTCCATATAGGTATTTCCCATCTAGGGAGCGTTACTATTGTCATGATAAATTTTAAAATATTCAGAAAGCGTTGCCGTTCCAACTTTATAATCAAAATAATCAATAATAAATTGTCGTATAAATTCTATACTTAGTCCAGATTTTTTCATCTTTAATAATGAAGAATCTATTTTACTTAATTCTTTAAAAAGCTTATTCTTAAATCTATTATCATGATATGTATTAATAGCATTTTCAACATTTGCCTCCAATTCCTTGTGTGAATATTCGTTAAGGTCAATCATTTTTTGTTTTTTAAAAAGCATAAAATTAAAATACTCCTATTTACACTACTATAGTAGTTTGATTTAATATTTTATACAAAGTAAACTTAATAAAAAGTAATACTATAGTAGGTTTTAATGAATAATAAGTTTAATAAAAATGAAATTGATGATTTTTATGTTAATGTAGGGAAAAAAGTAAAAGAATTTAGAACAAAAAATAATTTGACTCAATTAGACTTATCATATGCGATGGGATATAAGTCAGTAAGTTTAGTATCATCTGCAGAATTGTATAGCAATAAAAAACATTTTAATTTAGAACATTTATATAAAATATCAAAGATACTAAATATACAGTTAGTTGAATTAATACCTAAAACTTCATAAGATCACTAAAAATAAGACTTAGTAATAAGTATTATTTTAATTTAGCTTATAGTCTAATTCCAGTCCTTTAGAGGTTTGAACATAACCTTTAATCAGAATCTTATTCTGATGTACTTTCTTATGGCATGATTCACAGAGACCTACAAGATTTGCTTTATGGTTTTTTTTAATATGTCCAATAAAACCATTTTTATCGGCTTGATGTTGTTCTAATATATGATGGGTATGATCTGCCAAATTAGAACATTCCTTTATTTCACAAAAGGTTAAGAATTTTTTAGAATTATACTTACTTTGTAACATTATACTTAGGCTTAATAGAGTAGATTTTTTTTGATGCTAATTTCATTTCTTATTATATGATAGCATAGCTTGAATTCTTTTTATATGTAAATTTAATTTTGTATGATACCTTAATTTCTTTTATAAATTTTGCTCAAGATTTATTTCTAAAATAATATTCTTTGTTTCTTTAATTTCAGATACTATTTCCTCTATTTCACTTAAAACATCTATGTCTAATGTATTTTCAGAAATATAAATAAACAATTCTTCTTGATCATTTATTTCTTTCATTACATAATCATAAGTAGAATTTTTAGGTATAAGAGATGTTTTGTCATTTAATAATCCTATATATACTGAGGTAGGTATTCTATCTTTTGTTAATAATGTAATTAGATCTTCAACTGAAATGTTATCCTCTAAAAAGTTAAGAACATCAACCAATAACTCTTTGTATTTAGCTTTTATTGGTATTACCTTGATAAGTATAAGTATCTCTTCTTTATTATTATTTTTAATGAGTTCATTAATGTATTTTTCAAAGTTCTCATTTTTTAAACCCCTAAAAAAATAGTTAATATCGATTTTATAATCTATTGGTACTCCCTTTTCATTATCTTCTGTATAAGTAAAGTTATTATAGTAATCAAGAACTAATGAAATAAACTTTTTAAAATCTTTATATTCTTTAATATAATCTTGTATTAAATCACACTCTTGAATATTATGTTCTTTCTTATAATTAAAAAATATTACTTTTGCAAATATTTTTGAAAAGACTCTTGCTAAAATATCGTCTAGCTTGTAATCTAAAAAGTGAAATAATTTTTTTAAATCTTCTTTGCTAATTTTTATTTCTTCTAAATTTTCTTTATAAGAAGGAATATAAACTATTTTTCTAAGTTTGTCTTTAAAAAGTTCAAAACTTATATTATTTTTCTCTAAATATTCTAATATAAAAATTAAATATATTGGAGGAGTAATTCTATGTTTAATTATCAAATCTAATAGTTCATGTATATAAGGTCTATAGGTATTAAAGTCTGTATTATCTTTTATAATACTATACATATTTATAAACGAGTTATCTATAAACCATGATATACTTTCTTTTTCTTTTTCTTTTTTTTTAAATATTGTTAATAGCTTTTGATATAGTTCGATATTCTTACTTTTAAATGAATTTCTAACATATCTTATTAATTCACTAGTCTCTAATGTTTCATCAATGCAATCTATATCTAACATTGTAAGTCCTAAATCAAATAGAAAATTATCAATAGTTTTAGATACAGCATTATTCATAATATTTGCTATACCCTTAATAGCTAAGTCTTTGAATAATTGGGGCTTATGTACGTACCAGTAATTTAATAGTTTAGTGAGTTCAGTAGAGAACTTATATGAATTAGTACTATTTTCAATAAAATGTAATGAATTAACGAAATTAATAAAATCATCTTCAGTTGCATGAAACTTAATAATGTAATTATATAAATCTATTTCATCCTCTGAAATGTCTGAATCATGTTTATTATAATATTTATCAAATAGCCATTTATGTACATCTTCTTGTTTATGATACTCATCTATAAATTTATCTAAATTATATACTGTGAACATTGTGCCAACAAGAAGTTGATTAAATATAAAAATTGATGTTCGTGGAATATCTAAAAATAACGAAAATGCTTCATCTTTGTGTTTTCTAAAAGCCATTGCATTTAATAATACTTCTTCAAGTTTTGATAAGAATTTATAATCATTAACTTTGGTTAGTTGCTCTTTGATATTAGTAAATAACTCAATTGTTATCTCGTAATAATATTGTTCATTTTTGGCTTCCAATTCTTCATTAATACTATTTCCCATATCTCGTAATATATCCAATACTATGCACTTTATATCAATATTAGAATTATTAAGCATTACCAATATTATCTCTTTTGCTTTATCAATTACTTTTCTAATATTTTCTTTTGCAGTATTAAACTCGATTCTTTCTGTATTACTATACATAGATTTTAATGATCCCCTAAAGAGATTACCTAAGGCATTTTTTAAGATATCTACTTTATTTAAATTCATTGAATCATTATCTATCCATTTTTTCATTTCTTCTAAAGCTTCAATGATTACATCATTATTTTTTGATTCATAAGGAATAATCATGTCATTAAAAACAGAACTTATATTATGATTTGCAAAATACGGTTCAGGGAAAGATTGAACTTTAGTAGAAATTAAAAAATCTATTAAGTGTTTGATTTGTAATCTTCCTGAATCTTTTTCATTTTTTAAATTTGAAATTAGTTTATTGATTATTGGAACTACACTTCCTAAATTTATATGTTCATCAGAGATATTAAAATCTACCTCACTAATCTTGGATATCATTTCCATGATTCCCCCATTTTTTGGGTGTTCATTTTCTTTAACTTCTAAAATAGTAGTTATTTTCGTTAAGTACCTAAATGACTCAAAAGGTGCATATCTTACAATTCTAAATAATATTCTTAAATTTGAACTTCTATAATCTTCATCTTTTATCCATCCTTTAACTATACCTTTGAAAAATAGTTCTAAACCATTATTATCTTCATATGCTAATACATAAGATAGGTTAGTAATTATAAGCTCTAAATTATCTGCCATATACTCAAGAGCTATCTCTTTATATTTATTTTCATATTTTTTAACAAAACTAGCTAAATATAAATCACCCAATACATCTGGATTAAATCTTATTTTATTGTTTAATTCTCTTAAAACACCGACTTTTAATAGTTGATCAATTTTGTCATTATCATTAATATTTACTAAATTTCTTGGACATGGACTTAACAAAGCAATTCTAAACAATAACTCTTCAATCTCAAATACTTTTATCTCAAATCTTTTTAAAATAGTAATAGAATCTTTTAAGAGATTTTTAGAAAAACTCTTGATTTCATCAATACCACCTTCTTCTAGAGCTTGTGTAATAAAAAATGGATTTGCATTGAACTGATTATTTATATTATTAATTGCAAAATCTGTAGCTTCTGGTCTTAGTAAAAGTATTAAATCTTTGATTTCATCTTTACTCCAAGTTATATGTAATTTTTGAGTTTTTAATGCATTAAATTTTAAGATCTCTTCTTCAACAAAAGGTTTTGATGCAGCTCTATAAGAAATCATTATTTTAGAACCACTATCTATTACAAAAGAAAAAATACTATTTATATTTTTATCTAAAAACCTATCAATATCATCATATATAAACAAATACTGTTCTGTAGGGTCTAAATGTTTTAAATCAGCTTCAATATTAGCTTGCTTTGTAAATAAAACCGAAGTATAGGTACAGGTTAAAGAAGCTAGATATTTTACTAAGTGTGATTTTCCATGTCCTCCTGTTGCAAAAACTTCTAGAACATTAGAATCTGATTTAATAAATTCTTCAAATTCATTATCATAAGCGTGAAATTTACTTGTTGTCTTATCGTTTAATTGAACTTCAAATTTACTAAAATGATTTGCTATATCAAAGGTATAAGCCTTACTATCTATCCTCTGTAATAAAGTATTATAAATATTTTTTCTTTTCTTAATATTTGTATGTGCAACTGTTAAGATATCATCAATACCTAATAAATCATCTTTCGATAAACCTTTTTTCTTAATATTTAATAACTCTTTATCTGTAAAATCTGGTTTTTTTGATATATAACACATCTTTAAAGTATATGAAGATATAACATCCAGCTTTTGAAGTTTAGCAAGTGAACTATATATTTTTTTTGTACTAAGAGTTGAAGTTACTTGAATAACTAATTTATTTGAGTGATCAATTAAATCAATTGCAGGAAAATTTGAATAAAGTACGCTATTGGCATCTTTTAGATTGTAATCAAAACTACAGTTCAATAAATGTAAAAAAATATTTTCGCTTATTTTATTGATATTATATAATCCTTGGGCATTATCTATCTCTACTTTAGAGCGTAAAAATGCAAGCTTATTCCTGATGTATTTTAATTGTGTATCTGATTCTATCAATTAAATATTCCTATGTAAAATTTATTATTATATTCTAACTACTTTTATCTATTATATGAATTATGTTTCTTTTTAGAAGAAGAGTACTTTTGTAGTTTATTGGGTCATTCCAATTATGAAAAAATTTAGTAGCTATATTATTGTACTTTTTTATTCTATTTATTTATTCTTTTAGTAAATTATCATATACTATTATTGTACTATTTGATATAATATTTTATTGTACTATATAAAAAGCAAGAAAGTGGACTAGACTCTCTTTATAAGGACTTTATGATGAATTGTACTATTATATTTTCAAATAAAACATAAAGTGCGATTTGTGGTGCTAAAGTAGATGATGTACACCATATCCAAGAGCAACAAAAAGCAGATGACCAAGGCTTTATCGGACATATCAACCAAAACCACAAATTCAATCTCATACCACTATGTAAAAAACACCATAACTTAGTACACGAAGGTAAGATAAATATAAATGGATTTGTTACTACTTCTAAGGGGTTAGAATTACATTATAGTAGTGTTGAGTAGTGCGTATACCCCTGAACTAACTTTAATTAATCAAAAAAATTCTTTTCCAAGATGATGATAAATTATTAAACCATTTTAACATTATGATATAATTGAAAATAAATAGAAAGGTATAGTGATGTCAGTAAATGAAGAAGCTTTAACATTAAATCCTATTGAAAAAATACAACTTATTGATGAACTGTTGATTAGCTTAGATGAGCCGTCAAAAGAGATTGAAGATAGAATTGGAGCATATGATAAGGGATTTATTAATTCTGTTCCAGTCTCAAAAATATTTTCTAAGTATAAAAAATAGATGGAAATATAATTTCTTGAACTAGCTGAGCAAGAGTTAGATGAAGCATATGAATATTATGAGTATCAATAAAAAGATTTAGGAAATAAATTTATAGATGAGATTCCAAAATCTATTGAATTGATAAAATATTATCCAATTATCTATTTTCTTGATTTAATAATGGCAGTTTGTTTAACAACTCTTCACAATAATCATATTGTTCTAAAGAGTGTAACCACTCTTGATTTAGTGAACTTTTTCCATATTTAGCACCCAGTACCATCCCTATAGCTATAGCTCTTGAGGCATTGTCTCCACCTATCATAGCATTTGCTACTAGTGCTTTATTTAGGGCATCTTCTTGTTGTGAATATTTCAAGATGATATAAAGTGACCCTGGAAGTGTACCTTCTGTTGGACTTGCTTTTCCTACTCGTATAGGCTCACTTCTTCCTACATCCCAAAGTTTTGCCATAGATGTTAGGGCTAGGTCATCTGAGAATTGTTCTTTATGTAAAGATGAATTTTCATCAGCTTCTTCTACCACTTTATCAAAAGCAATTTTTACTTTATCTTGGATGAACTGACTACTTTGTACTGCTGTTTCTTCGATAGCATCTTTTATCTCTACTCCATTTAAGACTTTAAATGTAACACGAGCAAAAAACTCTCCACCATCTAAGGCTTCTGCATTTTTGTGTGTAAACATCACTTCTCTTGAAAAGTGTGCTATAGATTCTTCATCTTCAAAACAAGCATAAGAAGCTAGATGTCGTATCGCCATAGCATTCGAGAATCCTCCCACTTGTGAAAGTGGTACATTTTGTTTGAGTTGGGAGTATGTCTCTTTTGTCATAGTACATATCCACGATCCCCAGTTATTTTCAAAACGGTGCATCCAGTGAGGAATAAGACTCTCTAAAGTAAACATCTCATTTTTATCAGCCAAAGAGGCTAAGTGTTCTAAAACTAAAATGTTATAGTCACCATAGTCTGTAGTCCCACCAGCTTTTTTCCCCGGATGATAGTTTCTCTCTCCCCATCCGATACCATGAGTTTGACCACCCATCATCTCTCCAGGTGACATAAATTTTTCTATGTTTTTATCACCATAAGCTTTGAATATTTTTTTTGCATCATATTCATAGTGTGAGCCTAAACATAAAGCATCACCTACGATTGCAGAATAAAAGATACCTTTTATCTTGTCTTGTTTTGTCATAGTTTCTGTATCCATTTTCTGCCTTAGTTTTTTTTGAGTTTATCAAAAAGAGATTTGGAATAGTTATAGGTTTTTTCTTTAGTTGAATTCTGTAAGATTACATATATTTTAAGTACTTGCTTGATACAATCCAACAGATAATAAATAGAGGAAATAAAATGTCAAAATTAAAATTAGGATTGGCTTCGATAGTTGCTGCGGGTTTTGTTGTGGGTGGTTTACCTTATATTACAAAGAGTTCTATAGATTCTATTATCAGTGAAAAGAAAAATGAGCTTATAGATAAAGGTTTAGATTTAAAAGTAACCAATCATAAAGGTTACTTTGAGAGTCAAAGAGATATCGAAATCAAGTTTACCAATACAGTTAAACTACTCGATTATATATCTAATGAAACTCAAATAGACCTAGAAACTCTCAATAGTCTCACAAAAAATGGTATGATTTTTAATGAAATATCTTTCAAAGGAACAGTGAATAACTCAAATCTATTCCCTAGTAAAGTAAAAGTAGAGTTGATTTTGGATCAGCTGCCAGAAGATTTACAAAATACTATGTCTGAAAATATTCATCTTAAAAATTTTATCAAAGAGTTGCAGTTAAATGCACATTTTAATACAGAAGGTCAGCTTATATATGTGTCACTTAACGACTTAGTGATACAAGACAAAGATATTGTTGCAAAGATATTAAAACCTGAGATGAAAATTGAAAACAATATTTATGAAACTTCAATACAAAATATTACATTCAATTTAAGTAAAGCAAGCGAGTATTTACTTGTTTATTTTGATGGTATAAAAGATAAATTGATATACACAGATGACTTTAACTTTGATGAAAAAGCAAAAATCGAAACAATAAAATTTCATTTAAAACAACAACAAAGAGCATCAATAGAAGATTTGAAATATGAAAGCTCTCAAAATTTTCTGAATACAACAATGGCAACAAAAGATGATCAAGTTTCGATAAATACAGATTATATATTTAATGACATCACGCTCAATGCAAAAAGTTTACATACAAAAATAGATAAGTTTGCATTGGGTATAAATATGACAAATATTTCAGAACAACCTTTACGAATACTCAGTGACAGTTTTTCTGATGATTATAAGTTGCAACAAAATTTAGAACCAAAATTACAAGAGATAATAAATAATGGATTTTCAATAAACTTAAATTCTCACATAAAAAATATTAAAAACAACAATTTAAGTGCAAAAGATATTTCAATAGATCTAAATATGGATATCAAAAAGAATGATATTTCAAAATATGCAAATAATGCCTATATTTTACAGTACATAGACATAAATGGAAAAATAAGTTTAGATAATCAGACTGTGACTCAACTTTCACAAACGCTTCCTATAGGAAGATACAATACAAATGTACAAAAAGAAAAATCAATTTTTGATATAAAACTTGAAAAAAATTCATTTTATATCAATGGAAAAAAACTGTAAAAGAAAACAATGACAACACTCAATATAACTTATTTTAAACGAATTATTGCTCTTACTGTAGGACTTTTTATTATGTCTGTGGGGGTTGCATTGTCCATAAAAGCAGATATAGGAGTTTCTCCTATATCGTGTGTTCCTTATATTTATAGTTTGAGATTTCCTTTGAGTATAGGTGAATTGATGATTCTGATAAATGTGTTGTTTATGCTAATGCAAATGGCAATACTTCGCCGAAATTATAACCTCATACAACTTGTACAACTTCCTGCAATTATATTTTTTGGATATTGTATAGATACTGCTATGGTATTGGTTGTAAACATTGAACCAACAAGTTATATAGCACAATTTATCTTGTGTTTAGTCTCATGTGTTGTTTTAGCGTTTGGAATATTTTTAGTAGTAAAATCGAAACTTACTTATCTTCCTGTTGAGGGATTGGTTGTTGTTATTGCACAAACTTTTAAAAAAGAGTTTGGTAAAGTAAAAATCTCTATGGATAGTATGATGGTTATCACAGGGATTGTGAGCTCTTTTTTCTTTTTAGGTGAACTAGTAGGTATACGAGAGGGGAGTATTATTGCTGCTTTATCTATTGGGATGTTGATTAAATTTATTAGTTTAAAACTTCCTATGATAGAAAAATGGCTTACTGATGAATCTTCACAAAAACCAAATGTAGAAGATTTAAGTATAAAATATAATAATACTTTTGTACTAACAATTTCAAGAGAATTTGGTAGTGGAGGACATGAGATAGGTAAATATATAGCTAAAGAGTTAGGGATAGCTTTTTATGATAAAGATTTAATAGATTTAACAGCCAAAAAAACAGGATATACAAAAGAGTATATTGAGGAAAATGAACAAAAACTAACAAACTCTTTATTGTATGAATTGTATGAACAAAATTTCAATTATGTAAATGATGAAATTCCCCCTAAAGATGCACTTTTTTTAATACAAAGTAAAATTATAAGAGATATTTGTGCGAAAGAGTCTGCTGTTATTGTAGGACGATGTGCAAATTTTATTTTAAAAGATTATCCTAATTGTATTAATATTTTTGTTCATGCAAATATGGATTATAGAGAAAAAAGAATCAATACTCAATACAATTTAAACACAACTTTTACAAAAGATGATCTTAAAACTATAGATATAAAAAGAGCAAATTATTGTTATCATTTTACAAAAAAAGAGTGGAATGATAAAGAAAATTATCATTTATATATTGATAGTTCCCAATATGGTTCATCAAAAAGTGGGCAAAAAGTGCTCGAATTTATAAAAAATAGTCAAGAGAAAAAGTTATAATATATTAAAGATTATTTTTAAAAGCTTTTAAACTTTTTGCAAGTTCTCTCATATTTGGGTTGTTGTCAAATTCATCAACGATCTCAAGACCCAAAAGTGTTTCTATAGCATCTTCAAGAGTTACGATACCAGCTGTTTGGTCATAGCTATCAATCACTATAAAAAGATGTTCTTTTCTGACAATAAACAAGTCAATAAGTTTTGGAAGAGGGATATTTTTATGTACTTTATAAACAGGTTTAATAATATCTTTTTTATTTTTTATTTTTTGCTCTATAAATTCGTAAAAAAACTCTTTTGCAAAAACAACTCCCACAATATCATCGATATTTTCTTTATAAATAGGAACTCTTGAGTACTCTTTGAGTTTTTCTAAATCGATAATTGATTTGTCATTTTTACTTAAACTCTCCAATAAAGTATCTTTAGGAAGTGCAAAAAGAACATTTCTAGGAGTATAAATATCTTCAACACGAAGCTCTCTTAATTCGAAAATATTTCCTATAATATTAATCTCTTTTTCTTTGAGTATACCTGCTTCTTCACTCATGGCAACAGTTGCTTCAAGTTCATCTTTTGTGATCTTATTTTTATTTTTATCTTTTGCAATTGCTTTTGTAATAAACTCCATACCAACTAAAAGAGGATATGTAATAAAAACTAAAAAGCGAATCATATATGAACTTATACTGCTTAACTCTTTCCAATAATATGCTCCAATAGTTTTTGGTATGATTTCTGAAAAAACCAAAATCAAAATTGTTAAAATTGCAGAGACATAAAACATATACTCTTCCCCAAATATCTTTGCAGCTTCTGCTCCAACACCAGCTGCTCCTAAAGTATGAGCAAAAGTATTGAGTGTTAGTATTGATCCTATCGATTTATCGATATCTTTTTTTTGTTTTTCAAGTTGTTTACCAATTTTCGCATGAGAATTTTTTAGTACTTTTATATAAGTAGGCGTTGTTGAAAGAATAACTGCTTCTAAAATAGAACAGATAAAAGATATACCAACGGCGATGAAAAAATATATCAGTAAAAGAGTCATGTAATTCCTTAAATATTATTGGTTTGTTGTTCGTCAACCCACTCTTGATCCTGTCGTGGATCAATCTCAGGGATAACACTACTTGAAGTTAAAGGAACATTTACAAAAACACTCATATCATCATCTGCTATTCGTTTTTTAGAGAGTGAATAGAAAGCTAAATAGATTCCTAAAACTGTAAATATGATAAATAATATATTTTGATTTAAATAACTAAATCCAATCCCAATAATAATAGGAGCTAAAAAAGAGCCTGTACCGTATGCAAAAAGTAACGCTCTTGATATCTCTACTATATCTTTATTCTCATCGATAACATCATTTGCGCGTGATAAACTAAGTGGATATATACAAAAAATACTAACCCCTAACAATAAACCTAAAACATAGAGTAATGTTTCACTAGGAGATAAAATAATAAATAGTATTGAAATACAAGCAGTAGAAAAACCTGTAAAAGCAATCAGTTTTCTTCTTCCATACATATCAGAAAGTTTCCCAATAGGCCATTGGGAAAGAAGCCCTCCAATAAGAGTAAAGGTCATAAAAAAAGACAAAACCTCTTTTGAGTCAAAAGTGTTTAATATATATAAAGGGATCATTGTAAAAAAACCACCAATTAAAAAACCACCGATGAAACTTCCTGTTACTGATAATGGAACAATATTATAAAGTTTTGGAAAACTATATCTTTCAAATGGTTGTAAAACAGGTTCTTTTATTTTTGTCATTGCTATAAATATAACAGAAAAAAGAACTAAAATAGCACCTATAGAAAAAATCATATGTTTAAAATCTTCATTAATATTTAGAAGCAACTGACCAAGAGCTGTTGCTAAATAGAAAATCGTTGTATAAATTGCTAGTATCTGACCTCTTTGTTCATTGGTACTTTTTTCATTGAGCCAGCTTTCTAGAATGATAAGTAACCCATAGTAAGCAAAACCTGAAACAAACCGTAGAATCGTCCAAAAAAATTCGTTTAGAAATAAAGCATGAAGTAAAAATGTTATAACCATCAAAGAAGCAAAGGTCACAAAACTTCGTATATGACCAACACTAGAGATTATTTTTTGGCTAAAAATAGAAGATGCCATAGCGCCTAAAAAAAACGCAGCATTGATAATCCCGATAACCATATCTGTTGAGCCATTTTCTTTCAGAAAAATACCAACAAAGGTCATGATCATCCCATAGCCAATCGAGAGAAAACTAATAGAAAAAAACAAAGATGATATAGCGAAAATCATGGATTTATTTGTTGGCATTTGTGTACCCCTAATTCTTTTTAAGATGGTACTAGATGTATTGTTAAAAAATCCTAAAATCGTGTGTTAGTTCTAAAGACAAAAATATTAGTCTTTAGAAAGTTTTACTAATTGCTCAATCATTAGGTTTGCAGTTTCTTGGTTGAGTGGTTTTTCATAAGTTGTTAGTAGTTCTCTTGCTAAAATATTAGCACCCAAGTGTTGGTACATCAATCTCATAGCTTGAAGACCTTTTTCTCCACCTCCACCACTGTGAGTTGCTAGTCCTACTGTTTTATCATTAAAAGCATCTCTCCAACAATCTGTTGATCGAGAAGTCCATGCCATAGCATTGTTTAAAACAGGAGGCATCACTCCATTATATTCTGGGGCAACTATTATAAATGCTTTATGTGCTAATATTTGTTCTGCTAAGTCTTTTGCTGTATCAGGGATACCATTTCTTTCCTCTTCTACTGTACTGTATAGGGGTAAATTTAAATCAACTAAATTAATAATCTGAACTTCTACATTTTGTTTTTGTGCTAACTCTTTAAGTGTATCTCCTAATTTTCTATTATTCCCTGCACTTGCAACGAGTATTCCAATTTTTGGCATTTGTATCCTTTTGTTTTAAAATCTTGATTTAATTTTACAAATTTTATCAAAAAGAGATTTGTAGAAGTTATAGGTTTTATGTTTAGTTTTTTTCTGTAAGATTATATATATTTATCTTTGTTAATATGAGTTTATGAATAA
>Ga0193963_1000177_pt1 | contig 33033 bp, 26 predicted proteins | sample FB_6_MG_FD_140359 | JGI IMG/M metagenome (GOLD analysis project Ga0193963, IMG submission 140359) | Microbial mat bacterial communities from the Broadkill River, Lewes, Delaware, United States - FB_6_MG | ecosystem: Environmental > Aquatic > Freshwater > River > Microbial mats | place: USA...
CCTATTACTGCGCTACCCTACCATTACCTCGGCAATACATACATGGCTAGATTTAAGCCTGATAAAGGCCTTCTATGGTGCGCACGCCCAAAATCAGTGCATTTTTTAAGGGAGTTTTAATAACTAAGGCAATTGCTCTTTATTAACCTATTGATAAATATGATTTTTTAAAACTGGCATATAATTTGCCCTATTAACAATGTTCGTACCCTTGGGAAGTCGAACATCACAATGTAGATGACCAATAGAAAGCTAGGGTTCCGATCAAACATTTACTGTTTGATGACTGGTCCGAGAGCTTTCGACCTTGATGTTTCAAGGTTACACGGCGGGATAAAAGCCCGGGAGACCACATGGCGATATTGCCAAGGGTACTCCATGTGTAATTAAACAAACTGAAAAGGTGACTTCTATGAAAACCTCCGCAACAAAAGTAACCGCTCTACTGTTTTTCCTTCTTATATCGATTAATGCTTCGGCAAAAGACAAGTTTAGTATTTGTTGGTCTATTTACGCAGGTTTTATGCCTTGGGCATATGCTCAAGAATCAGGAATCATGGATAAGTGGGCCGCCAAATATAATATCGACATCGATATTGTACAAATTAACGACTACATAGAATCAATAAACCAGTATACCGCTGGTCAGTTTGATGGGTGCACTATGACGAATATTGATGCACTCACTATCCCTGCTGTTGGTGGCATAGATAGCACAATGCTAATTGTCGGCGATTATTCAAATGGTAATGATACCGTCATACTCAAGGGAAAAAATAAGTTAGTAGATATTAAAGGGCAAAATGTTAATTTAGTTGAATATAGTGTTTCACACTATATCTTAGCGCGAGCATTAGCTTCTGTTGGTATGTCTGAACGCGATGTTAAAACAACGAATACATCAGATGCAGATATGGTGTCTATTTTTGGCACAAGTAATGTCACCTCTGTTGTTACTTGGAATCCAATGTCTAGCCATATTTTGTCTTTACCTAATGTATACAGCGTTTTTGACTCATCTATGATTCCAGGTGAGATTATTGATGGTTTGATTGTCAACACAAACACATTAGCGCAAAACCCTAACTTTGGTAAGGCCCTTGTAGGTGCTTGGTATGAAACACTTGCGAAGATGAAAGGTGATTCTGAACGCGCTGAACATATACGTACGATGATGGCAATTGCTGCTGAAACGACACTGGAAGGTTACGATGCACAATTAGAAAAAACATATTTATATTATTCTCCTGCCGATGCAGCTGATTTCACTACAAACCCTCAATTACTAGACACCATGACTCATATGGCTAAGTTCTCATACGAGCATGGCTTATTGGGCGAAGGCGCTCCTGATGCTGGAGTTATTGGCGTCGAAATGCCTGCGGGTATCTACGGTGATTCAAACAATATTAAGCTCCGCTTTAACCCAACTTACATGCAAATGGCGACTGACGGCACGCTGTAAGCTCTATTCAAAGACCTAGCAGCTTTTCCTGTTCTTATAAGGAACGCTGTCTAATGGAGTGTATGTATGAAAAAAATTATCAACCATAAACCGAGTCGTACTACGAGTATCCTGTTAGGCCTTTTGCCTTTTGCCTTACTGATTCTTGTTTATATTATAGGTTCAGATGCTCGTTTAGCGATTAATCCAAATGATAAATTACTGCCATCTTTTAGCCAGATGGGTGAATCCATGGTTCGCATGGCATTTGAACCTAGTAAACGCACAGGTGACTATTTATTTTGGCAAGATACGCTAAGCAGCTTGTCTAGGTTGGCTTTAGGTGTTTTGATTGCCGCCTGTATCGGCTTGTTAATTGGGGTGCTAACTGGCGCTTTGCCTTTTTTTTCCATATCGTTTTCACCTATCCTAACCGTTATTTCACTGGTGCCGCCTTTGGCTTTATTACCGATTTTATTTATTGTAGTGGGGTTGGGAGAAATATCAAAAATTACCCTGATTGCGATTGGTATTACACCTTTTATTGCTCGTGATATTCAACGGCGAACACAAGAAATTCCAACGGAACAATTGGTTAAAGCACAAACTCTAGGTGCAAATACCAGTCAAATTCTGATTCGAGTCATCTTGCCGCAAATCATGCCAAAACTGATTGATGCTGTGCGTTTGTCGCTAGGCGCTGGTTGGTTGTTTTTAATTGCAGCAGAAGCCATTGCCTCTACTGATGGTCTTGGTTATCGAATTTTCTTAGTGCGCCGCTACTTAGCAATGGATGTCATTTTGCCTTATGTAGCGTGGATTACCTTTTTAGCATTCTTAGTGGATTACTTGTTGAGCAAGTTGAACCAGCGGTGCTTTCCCTGGAGTCAGGAGATACACTCATGAGCATGATCCAAGCGAAAAATATTGGCAAGCGCTACGGTCACGATGTGATTTTAGAAAGAGCGAACGTCAACGTAGATGAGGGTGAGTTTATTACGCTCGTTGGTGCTTCTGGTTGCGGTAAAAGTACTTTTTTGAAAATGATTTTAGGGATTGAAGGTGCAACAGATGGCCAATTGCTATTGGATGGAAAACCAATTCCTAACGAACCTAGTGCAGATCGAGGCATCGTCTTTCAGCAGTATTCTGTGTTTCCTCACATGAGCGTATTAAACAACGTGATTGCGGCTAAAGGCTTTCAGAAAGCCTCTATCACTGGGCATTTATTTGGCAAGGAAAAACGCATTGCCAAAGAGCAAGCGACAGCAATGTTAGAACAGGTTGGATTAAGTCATGCTTTAAACCGTTACCCTCATGAACTGTCTGGCGGTATGAGACAACGTCTTGCTATCGCTCAGGCGTTAATCTGTAAACCGAGAATATTATTACTGGATGAACCATTTGGAGCATTAGATCCGGGCATTCGTGCCGACATGCACGCTCTTGTGCTAGATCTTTGGCGCAAACATAAATTAACTGTTTTTATGGTTACTCATGATCTAAAAGAAGGTTTTTATTTGGGTTCTCGTCTGTGGGTGTTCGATAAAGTTCGCCACGACCCTCATTCACCAAACGCCTACGGCGCATCTATTACATATGACTTGCCTGTTGGTGTGGGTAAGGATTCTAAGCCACTTTATGAAGAAATAGACAATCAGATTCGGCCTATTCTAGAGGTCAGTATGAATACTGTAGCTGTGGCCGAAACATTGGAGAAAAAATAATGAAGCGATATCAAACCATAATACCTGCTGCAAGCCATTGGTCTTTACGTGTGCGTCGCGGAACACAAATCACCCTAACCGATCTCGAAGGTGGTGCGAATGTCGGCATGGTGTTTTATAACCCAGAAAACTTATTAGAACGTTACAATGCACCTGACACCTTAAAAGGGCAACATACTTTTAAGCTCACCAAAGGCCATTGTCTGTATTCCGATATGGGGCGCATTTTTGCTTCTATCATTGAAGATACTGTTGGCTGGCATGAAACGGTAAATGGCAATACCCATGCGTCTCACATTGAAGCCAAATGGGGGAGACGTGATTATCAAACTGATCGTAACAGTTGGATGCAAAATGGCCATGATGCCATGCTCGTGGAGATGGCAAAGTATGGACTAACAAAAGCTGACATCACCGCAAATCTGAATTTGTTCAGCCGTGTAGGCACTGATACTAGCGGCAATATGTCTTTAATTGAAGGTAACAGTACTGCCGGTGCTAGCATAACACTCCGTTTTGAAATGGACACTTTGGTAATACTTCATACCTGCCCGCATCCATTAAGTAATGCTAAGAGCTATCCCCAAAAACCTATTTCTATGGTGTTAGAAAAAGCCGCACCAGTTGCAGAAGACGATTTCTGTAAATCATTACGTCCAGAAAACGAACGAGGCTTTACTAATAATGCTCTTTATTATTTTGGACAAGAGGCCTAACCATGATCAAAGAAAGTACATTAAATGCCACAGCAGCCAACCAGAGTTTTAAGATTGATTCCGGTGATTACCTCATTACTAAAATAGAAGCAGACAAAACGTTTCGCATTGTGGATTTAGAAGGCAACCAAGCCGCTGACACTTTGTTTTATAACGCCAATGATCCATCTGAACGTTACAGTGCGACCGATACCATTCGTGAACAAGGCAATGTGTATCTAAGCACAGGCAGCCAACTTCGCTCTAACGAAAATAATGTGATGATCGACCTCGTCGCAGATACTTGTGGCCGCCATGACACCTTAGGTGGCGCTTGCGCAACGGAAAGCAATACAGTGCGTTATGACTTAGAAAAACGCTGTATGCATGCCTGTCGAGACAGCTGGATGTTGGCCATTGTTGAAAACCCAGAATACGCCTTATCTAAACGAGATATCAGTCATAATATTAACTTTTTTATGAATGTACCTGTGACAGAAGCCGGTGGATTGACCTTCGAAGATGGTATTTCTGCACCAGGCAAATATGTCGAAATGATCGCAAAAATAGATATCATTATTCTAATCTCAAATTGTCCGCAATTAAACAACCCCTGTAATGGCTACAACCCAACGCCTATAGAGCTATTGGTGTGGAATTCATAATTGAATGGCATTTAGGCATCTTTAATAGAGCACTTAACAGATCGCTTTAAGTCATCTCAGTGGACGACCACTGATGTATTATCAAACCGGGACGGCCCGGCGAAGGTTGAGCTATGTTTCAAAAAGTACTGATTGCCAACCGTGGCGCTATCGCCACTCGCATTATTCGTACGCTTAATATTATGGGCATTGGTTCGGTGGTGGTGTATGCCGAGTCTGATGCTAACAGTTTGCATGTAAAACACGCTGATGAAGCTTTTTCATTAGGAGAAGGCAGCGCCAGCGAAACCTATCTCGATATGGATAAACTTTTCGCCATTGCGAAAAAAACAGGCGCTGAGGCGATTCACCCGGGCTATGGTTTTTTGAGTGAAAACGCCACATTTGTACGCCGTTGTGAAGAAGAAGGTATTGTCTTTATTGGCCCAACTATAGATCAAATTGTCGAATTTGGTCTAAAACACCGAGCTCGAGTATTGGCAGAGAAAGCTAAGGTACCTTTATTATCTGGCTCTGAATTATTGCTCTCTCTAGAACAGGCGTGTCAAACTGCGAACAAAATTGGTTACCCTGTGATGTTGAAAAGCACAGCTGGCGGTGGCGGTATTGGCATGCATTTATGTCATGACGAAAAAGATCTGCGCAACAGCTTTGAATCCGTACGTCGCCTAGGGACAAATAACTTTGCAGACGATGGTGTATTTTTGGAGAAATTCATCGCCCGAGCTCGTCACATTGAAGTACAGATATTTGCCGATGGTAAAGGCCGTGCACTGGCGCTTGGAGAGCGAGATTGCTCTAGCCAGCGACGCAACCAAAAAGTGATAGAAGAATGTCCTGCACCAAACCTTACTGACACAATGCGTAAACAACTTCATCAAACCGCTGAATCTTTGTTGTCGTCAATTCAGTATCGCAACGCAGGGACAGTAGAATTTATTTATGATACAGACACAGATAAGTTTTACTTTTTAGAAGTAAATACTCGTTTACAGGTTGAACATGGCGTGACAGAGGAAGTCTACGGCGTCGATCTTGTCGAATGGATGATTCGCCTTGCTGCGGGAGAGGATCTTGCTCTTGATGAAAAACGTATGAACTTAAAGGCCAATGGCCACGCGGTGCAAGTGCGCATTTACGCAGAAGACCCTTATAAAGACTTTCAGCCCTGCCCCGGTTTATTGACTCAGGTTTTTTTTCCTGTAAAAGTGAAGCAGCAAGCTAAGATTCGCATTGATTATTGGGTAGAAACGGGAATAGAAATCTCTGCTTACTTTGACCCGATGATTGCCAAAGTTATTGTTCATACGGATAACCGCGAGTCCGCTTTTGCGACACTAAAAAGTACTCTTGATGAATGTACTTTATATGGTACAGAAAACAATCTGCACTATTTGAAAACCCTAGTAACCGATCCCGTTTTATTAAGTGGGGAAGTCAACACTCGATATCTTAATGATTTTGTTTATCAGCCACGGCGTATCGATGTATTAAGTGGTGGTACACAAACCACACTACAAGACTTTCCCGGACGCCAAAACCATTGGCATGTTGGCGTGCCGCCGTCTGGTCCTTTCGATAATTACCATTTTCGTTTGGCAAATCAATTGCTTGGCAATACACGCAATGCAGCAGCAATGGAGATTACCTTACAAGGGCCTACACTAACGTTTAGCTTTGCAACCAGCATCGTGATTTCTGGTGCAAAAATCCATGTACAACTTGATGGGCAAACTATTGAATTACACCAGGTGGTAAACGTTAAAGCGGGACAAACCTTGTCATTGGGCCGTATTAATAGCCATGGCGCGCGTGCATATTTAGCGGTTGCTGGCGGTTTTGATTGTCCAGATTACTTAGGGTCTAAGTCTACATTTACTCTCGGTCAATTCGGTGGTCATAATGGTCGAGCGATTCAAACAGGCGATGTTCTACATATATTTGAATCTAAACAATCCTCTGAAATCAATAATGTTATTCCAGCCGGGTTATTGCCGGCGTTAAGCAATGAGCACGAATTGCGCGTTATTTATGGCCCACACGGCTCGCCAGATTTTTTTACGCCAGAAGACATCGAAATGTTTTTTAGTACCGCATGGGAAGTCCATTATAACTCCAGTCGTACTGGCGTTCGCTTGCTAGGTCCTAAACCTAAGTGGGCAAGAAACGATGGTGGTGAAGCTGGGTTGCATCCATCGAATATTCACGATAATGCCTACGCTTTTGGTAGTGTGGATTTTACAGGCGACATGCCCGTTATTCTCGGGCCAGATGGCCCTTCATTAGGTGGTTTTGTTTGCCCGGCCACAGTCATTACCGCAGACCTATGGAAGCTAGGGCAACTTCGCGCAGGAGATAAAGTTCGCTTTGTCTCTGTTACGCTTGAAGAAGCAGTAGCATTAGAAGCGGCTCAAAACCAAGAACTACAATCATTGGCTGCATTTGATCGAGCGGATATTGAACAAGGGGAAAAACCTTGCCTTGCGCCGCATATAGAAAGAACGCCGATTCTGAAAACCTTACCGGTAGAGCGATTTGGCGAGCAAATTATTTATCGTGCCGCAGGGGATCATTTTTTGTTGGTGGAATATGGTGAACAAATGCTCGATATTCGTCTACGTTTTCGTGTTCATGCCTTGATGCAGTGGTTAGAGAAAACTCCATTAACTGGAATGCGTGAACTCACGCCAGGTATCCGCTCTTTGCAGATCCATTATGATAGCCAGCAATTGAGTTACACCGCTTTGTTGGCGCATTTAGAATCTGCTGAGCAGGCGCTGAGTTCACAGATTGATGAGTTAACTGTTCCTTCTCGTACTGTGTATTTACCGCTTTCCTGGGATGACAAAGCATGCCAAGAAGCCATTGATAAATACGCGCAGTCGGTGCGTTCTAATGCCCCTTGGTGCCCGGATAATCTGGAATTTATTCGGCGCATAAATGGTTTAGACAACATCGATGATGTAAAACAAATACTATTTAACGCCAGTTATTTGGTAATGGGATTAGGTGATGTATACCTAGGCGCGCCAGTGGCAACACCAGTAGACCCTCGCCATCGTCTTGTTACTACGAAATATAATCCTGCGCGAACCTGGACGGCAGAAAACTCTGTCGGCATCGGTGGCTCCTATTTGTGTGTTTATGGCATGGAAGGCCCCGGCGGTTACCAATTTGTCGGTCGAACCTTACAAATGTGGAATCGCTACCGCCAAACCAGTGCTTTTAGTAAGCCTTGGTTATTACGCTTCTTTGATCAGATTCGTTTTTACGAAGTGAGCCACGAAGAGCTTAATCAAATCCGTAAAGATTTCCCCTTTGATAATTACCCTGTTCGCATCGAACAAAGCACGTTTTCTCTTGCGCAATATCAGACTTTTATCGATAACAATAGTGATAGTATCAATGAGTTCACAACAAGACGTAATGAGGCTTTCGAAACAGAATTAGCCAGCTGGCATGCCAATGGGCAATTCCATTTCGATATGGATGAAACGGAGGCTGTGACTTCGAAAATAACTTGGAGTGACGATGCCGTTATTGTCGACAGCCCAGTGTCTGGCAGTGTTTGGCAAACGCAGGTAAGTGAAGGTGAGCACGTCGAAGCTGGGCAACTATTGGTGATATTAGAATCTATGAAAATGGAAATTCCAATCTATGCCTCATCAGCTGGTGTAGTATCAGATTTGTTATTGAAAGATGGCAGTCGTGTTAGTGCAGGGCAAGCACTTGTCGTGTTAGAAGAACACGGCGCTAAAGAATAGTGGCTTAGGAGTAAATAATATGAACACACAATTGGAAATAAAAAACGATTTAGATATGGGGTTTGACGCACTTCGCAAAGCCTACAAAGAAGGTTCTGTGACACCAGAAGGTGTTATGGCCGATATTCGAGCACGTGCTGCTGATTATAAAGATTATCATATTTGGATTCACCTGTTAACAGAGAAAGAACAAGCACTCTGGCTGGAACAACTACACAATAAAGACCTAGAGTCGCACCCTTTATGGGGCATTCCATTTGCCATTAAAGATAATATCGATTTAGAAGGTATTCCAACAACCGCAGGCTGCGTGGAATTTTCTTATACGCCAACAAAATCCGCTAAAGTAGTTCAGCAGCTTATTGATGCTGGTGCGATTCCTGTTGGCAAAACCAATTTAGATCAGTTTGCTACGGGCTTGAATGGCACTCGCTCACCGATTGGTGCGTGTCATAATGCATTCAATTATGACTATATTAGTGGCGGCTCAAGTTCTGGTTCGGCAGTATCGGTTGCCCTAGGATTAGCGAGTTTTAGTTTGGGTACAGACACGGCAGGCTCTGGGCGTATTCCCGCTTGTTTTAATAACCTTGTTGGTGTGAAACCGAGTATTGGTTTATTGTCTGCCACAGGAATGTTACCCGCGTGCCGTAGCCTTGATTGTATGACTATTTTTGCTTACAACACCGACGATGCCAATGCCGCCTTAGCAGCGGCGGAGGGATTTGATGCAACCGATGGTTACAGTCGTCGCAATCCTTTTGATAATCAAGCTCGTCAATATGGTTTACGTACTGGCCCATTAAAAGTGGGCGTAATTCCAGCACACCAGTTAATGTTTTTTGGGGATGAGTCTTATAAAAAAGCCTATTCAAAAACGTTAGATTTACTTAAAGAACAAGATTTTGAGTTCCAGGAAATAGACTATGCACCGTTTAATGAGATTGCCCAATTGCTTTATGAGGGGCCCTGGGTGTCAGAGCGCTATGTCGCAACACAACCTTTAATTGATGAAAGCCCCGAGGCTATATTTCCTGTTGTTCGCGAAATCATAGCACCGGGTGGTAAACCACCTGCAACGGCTTTGTTTAAAGCACAATATCGTATTAATGATTTAAAACAGATTTGTTTAGCGCAAATGGCAGAAGTAGACTGTTTACTGACACCAACTGCGGGTCGCCACTTTACCATAGCAGAAATGCTGGAAGAGCCGATTAAGAAAAATAGTGAATTGGGTTATTACACCAACTTCATGAATTTGATTGATTTGGCGTCTATCGCTGTTCCTACTGTAATGACAGATACTCATATGCCCTTTGGTATTACCCTTGTTGGCCCAACGTTTAGTGATCGTATGTTAATGTCTATTGCGAACCGAATTCAACAAACTTTACCCTTAAAGAAAGGTGCATTAGAGGTCATGGCGCAACCAATCAATCAAATACTTGTAAAACATAATCAAACCATCGATGTGGCGGTATGTGGTGCGCATTTGGAAGGGCAGCCGCTTAACTGGCAGTTGCTTGAACGAGGTGCAACATTGAAAACCAAAACCACTACTGCACCGATCTATTCTATGTTTGCTTTAGCCGGTGGCCCGCCACTTCGGCCAGGACTGGTATTAAGTTCAGAGAAAGATGGCGATGCGATCGAAATAGAAATTTGGTCAATGCCAAGTACTAATTTTGGTAGTTTTGTTGCAAACATTCCCGCGCCACTTGGCATCGGTAAAGTGACACTTGCCGATAGCAGCCAAGTTACCGGCTTTATTTGTGAGCCCTGCGGCATCGAAGGGGCACAAAATATTACTCGCTTTGGTGGATGGAGAGCGTTTCTAACATCGACAATATAATAAAAAAGGTCCTCATATTTGAGGGCCAATTATTTTTAAATAAACAAGTAAGACATATTTATACATGAGTACTTTAGCTGTGCTCTCTCAAATTTGATTTAACAGTTGCCCGCTTATAGCATCAATCAACACCGAAGGTAGGAAACGTTCGCAGATACAGTTAGTCTGTGGCGACATTACTTTTTTTGGTGTGATCAATATCGTTAATCGCCAGAATTAAGGTTTCGCTGGGTATACCGTGTTCTTAAACCATCTATTATCATGACGGCCTCATCGTGACTGGTATCAAGAACGCCGTTATAGATTCAATCAATCAACGCCTGTAAAAATAGTGGTCTATAAAGTCATCTAGTCGTGACGCGCCCTTTACAATAATCAGCTTTTACGGCGCTCTATTAAATAGAATATAAACCCGTATAAGATGATTCATATGCCCAATGGTAAGACCTTAATTGGTACTCATAGCAGAAATGTCTAACAAATAGAGGCTGTAATTGGAGCACTGTGGTCGTATTGTCTACACTTAAAAAACAGTATGGCGACTATCTGCGATAACTAGAATGATTAAGAAAACCACGATTAAAAGACTAAGGTTGTTATATCTCTATGATTAAATTGGCATTTTCTTGGCGACAAAAGCTTGCATTTATTATTGCAATTACACTAATGGGGCTGGCTTTCGTTGTTGGCGCCGCTTTTATGGGGTTAAATCAACTCACTGATAGTTTCGATAAACAAAATAAAGCTGTGGAATATGAGCAGCTCTCGCTGTCCTTTACCAATAAATTACTATCACTTGAATTTGCAGCAGCCAGCCTCACCAAAGACAATGCTGAGTCGTTTACACAAGCTACTGAGCATTTAGTACAACAAGCAACATCATTACAAACACATTCAAAGCAGTTAGGCCAAAAAGGCTTAACTGCCATCGCCAGTCAATTACTAATAGATACTGAACAATATTTTACTATTCGCCAACAATGGATAACATTAAAACATACACTCGGGTTTACTACTGTTGATGGTGCGCTAGCGCAGCTACAGCAAGCCGCAACCGCTCTTGAGGCAGTTAACTTCAGTATGATCGACGATGAAATTACGACAATTATTGGCAGCCAAAAAAGTTACTTAGTCTCTCGTGAAACCAGCGATGAAAACAAAATTGATACCGCCCTTAAGCAACTCGAAGCCACTATTATTGATATGGATTGGCAGACGATTGACATAGGCATTGCTGCCAGCGCTTATCGTAGTGCTTTTCAATCGATCAGGTCATTGGTCATTGAAGAACAACAATATGTCGAGCAACTTAAACCAATCTTTATTCGTCTCAATAAGCAAGCAGAACAGCAAAATATATTTTTAGAAGAAAAAATTATTCACGCGGTAGTTAAAGAAGCAAAACAAGCAAAGTCATCGGCCACCAGTTTTATTTCTATTGTCGCCATTATTGTTGGCATCGTATTATTACTCAACCTTGGCAATGTAGCACGCCAACTCAATATACAATTAGATCGTATGCAGCGCGTACTTAAACGTGTTGCTGGCGGTGATTTTTCAGAACACTTGGCGGTAGGAAACAATCATAATGATGAGTTTAACCAACTGCGTACGACCTCAAATCAAATGATTGACGGCGTATCAAGTGCTATTGCCAAAGTGGTTGACGGTAGCCAATCACTACTGCATGTTCGCGACCAATTAAAAACCTCAGTCAATCAGCTCACAATCAACAGCACCGAAGTAGAACAACAAACGGAACAGTCGCGCTCTGTTACGCAGCAAATATCAACAACGGTTAACGATGTGGCTAAACGTGCAGATCATGTAGGAGAAGCTGCGCAAATTGCATCAGAGGCAACCAAGACTGGAGGCAAGGTTATTGCCGATTGCGTTGAGTCAATGCGCGAGATTGTTGACTTAATTGAAAACACTCATACCGAGGTCGGCCATTTATCTGAGGCTAGTACAAAAATGGTCGGTATTATTGGTGTTATTAATGGCCTTGCTGATCAAACAAATTTGCTCGCATTAAATGCAGCCATTGAGGCTGCACGTGCAGGTGATGCAGGGCGAGGTTTTTCAGTAGTTGCCGATGAAGTGCGTGCACTGGCACAAAAAACCGTTGGCGCAACTGCGAATATTGGCGACATTATTAAAGGGTTTAATCATCAATCTGACCGTATGGGCCAACTGATGGAAAAAGGCGTTAAAATGGCATCATCAGGGCAAGAGAATGCAAATAATGCCGTCTCGGCATTTTCTGCTATAGATGAATCTATCGAAAAAGTTGCCACCGAAATGGATCAGGTGGTTATGGCCGTAGGTGAAATATCCAAAAACACGGATGGTATTGCCGCTAAAATGGAGCACATTTTTCACCACACAGAAAACACAAAAGAAACTCGACTTACACTAGAAAAATATGCCGATAAGCTATCACGACAAGCTGAGGCACTGGGTAAAACATCGTCGCAATTTACTTTGTCCCAATAGTCGTACGCTAAAAAATAACACTGTCTTGGCAACAACACTATAGCGACAACATAAAATCTTTGGCGAGAATAAGTGCATCTTCTCGCCCCTGCTTACCGGGATAGTAATTTTTTCTGATACCCACCTCATTAAAACCAAAATCGTCATAAAAAGCTATCGCTGCGGTATTTGAGACTCTAACTTCTAAAAACAATTGCCGAGTACGGCCATCGAGGTACTCGATAACCGCCGCCAAAAGTGCTTGACCTAAGCCACAGCGATGTTGCTCTGGTGTGACGGTAATATTTAATAACTCAGCCTCATCGAGCACATGGGAGATAATGCAATAAGCCACAACAGAATATTCTGCATCAACCACGACAAGACACACATGAGATGAGGATAAACTCGATTGCATGTGAGCATATTGCCAAGGGTGGCTATGTGCGCGCTGCTCTATAGCCATAACACTGACTAAATCGTCGCTTTGCATCATTCGCAACTGATAAGAAAGGCCATTGACCAAGAGCGGTTGAGAGTGCGATAACATCTGGGTAGCTATCGCGACGAAGGAGAAATAACAAAGGATTTAAGTACCGCCCAAGCAATCTTTTTTTGCAAGGGGTCACGTAGCATATCAACCAAACTTGGCGTGGTCACAACAGTTGCCCCCCACGATGATACTGTGATTGTTTCACCAAATGAAGCATAGGGCTGTTGTGGATTATCTAAACCAAACCGTGCTGCTGCCTCACCCATGAGTATCACCACAGGTGCAGGCGCTTTAGCCAGCTGTGCAGAAATATACGCCTGCACCATCGCGCCCGCTTCAGCCACATTATGTGCCTGCTGGTCACCACTAAATAATGGCCAACGTAAGACTTCACTTGAAGGTAGTTGCACCAGCGAGTAACCCAAACTACGCGCTATATTTAACAGCAACCGATCGGTGGGTAATGCCGTACCCGATTCACGAGTATCTAAAACCAATATATCTTGGTGCAATCGCCAACAACTCAGAGCAAAGCGAAGAGGCGGTGATGTTTGGGGTGGTGAGGCCACAGCAGAAACGGTCAGTGACGTCGCATCATGTGCCGGTATAGACTCAATCAGAGGTGAATGCTCAAGCAGCGAAGACACTGATGAAATAGAAGGTGACTCAACGATATCCTCAACAGGTTCGATAGCAGACATGGAGGGTACCACCGTTGTGGTATCGGTACTATCCGCTACAGTATTTACCGCCGGTGATGCAGTGACTAACGCAACAGAGGGCGCAGCGCAAGGCAAAATTTTGCGTGCAACAAAACTCTCGATACCCAATAGTGATAAATAATTGAGGCGTTGCTGCTCGGTTAGTGCTACTTGTGCATCAGTGTTCACCGTCATTTCAAGCTCTTGTAATCGACAAAGTTATACCCCTTCACGCTGGGGATGGCTGCGTTTTACATCGGATGAGAGCAAATTGAGCGCATGTATATAGGCTTTAGCGGAGGCGGCGATTACGTCAGTATCGGCACCTACCCCATTAACAATAGAACCGTTACGCTCCAAACGTACTGTTACATCACCTTGTGCTTCTGTACCCGCGGTAATAGCATTGACAGAGTACAATTTTAAATCAGCACCACTTTGAGCCACCTGTTCAATCGCTTTAAAAACCGCATCAACAGGGCCACTGCCTTGGGCGGTAACTGTTTTACGCTCGCCATTAACCTGCATCACAATAGTAGCCTGTGGTGTTTCATGGGTTTTACAGGTCACTTGCATTTCATCAAAGTGATAAATTTCAGTTAACGTGTCATTCATACCATGGTCGACTAGCACTTGTAAGTCTTCATCAAAAATCTCGTGCTTTTTATCAGCCAGTGCCTTAAAGCGTACAAAGGCTTCATCGAATTTATCCTGCGCCTCAAAGGTAATGCCTAGCGACTCAAAGCGCGCCTTAACCGCAGCGCGACCAGAGTGTTTACCCAACACCAACTTATTGGTATTCCAACCCACATCCTCTGCACGCATAATCTCATAGGTCTCACGGTGTTTGAGAATACCGTCTTGGTGAATACCTGACTCATGGGCAAAGGCATTAGCACCGACAATCGCTTTGTTAGGCTGTACCGGAAACCCTGTAATGCTGGAGACTAAGCGTGAGGTCGGTACAATATGAGTCGTATCAATTGCACTCGATACCGGGTATAAATCCTGACGGGTGCGCACAGCCATCACCACCTCTTCGAGTGCGGCATTACCCGCACGCTCACCCAAACCATTAATCGTGCACTCGATTTGTCGTGCACCATTGACAACAGCCGATAGTGAGTTAGAAACAGCCAACCCTAAATCATTGTGGCAGTGTGTTGAGAAAATAGCTTGGTCAGCATTGGGAACATTAGCAATAACACGCGCAAACATATTGCCGTATTCGTCCGGTACACCGTAGCCAACTGTATCGGGAATATTGATCGTTCCCGCACCAGCTTTGATCGTTGCTTCAATGATCCGGCACATAAAATCAAAATCTGAACGGCTGCCATCTTCTAAAGAAAACTCAACATCATCAGTAAACTGGCGTGCAAGCGTTACCGCACTCACCGCCTGAGCCAGCACATCATCGGGCTTCATTTGTAATTTGTACTTCATATGGATCGGCGAGGTAGCAATAAACGTATGAATACGCTTACGTGGTGCTGGCTTAATCGCCTCGGCAGCACGTTCAATGTCAGCCGGTACCGCCCGCGACAAACTACACACAGTAGATTCGGTAATCGCTTGAGCGATTGAGTGCACTGACTCGAAATCACCCGGACTGGCAATAGCAAATCCGGCCTCAATCACATCGACTCGCATTTTTTCCAGCATTTTTGCAATGCGTACTTTCTCATCACGCGTCATCGATGCGCCGGGACTTTGTTCACCGTCACGCAGGGTCGTATCAAAAATGACCAATTGATCTTTACTCATTACCATATTCCTCAACATCGGTATTTTTTATGTGTCTGCTACGTTTATGCCATAGACACCTCGCCGGTTTACACTGGAAACCGCTCTTTTTATTCATCGCTAAATAGCTTAGTGGAATAATATGCCGGCCAGCGGCAGTCGAGATAGACGGCATAGTGCAGCCGCGCCAGGTAAAGTAACAGACAGGCACACATCGCTACTGAGCAAGCGAGAAGCAGCGCTTAGTGTTGTAGAGCAATGTGTGAGGGCAGGTTCCATAGGGAATCTCTAGAGTGTACTGTTCAATCGCAATATAATCACCGCAAGTCGCAGTAACAATCATTGCCTATACTGAGTGAAACTATAAATAGACTCCTCATAAATATCAACTCTCATCCTAATAAAAAGGCTTAAAAAGGATAACTTTGCAAAAAAGTTGCCAGCTGGTAGGATTTTGAAGATATAAACCTTAAAAAACCCCCTAAATGCAAACAATCTACCTCTTGGTGAGTAGGTGGGCCTCAATAATACGGCTATTGAACGACGGAAATAGCGCCCGGAGAAGCACGGTTACTAACTCGACCACAGCATCCGTCCCACCATCGAGTACACCACAACGCCGCAAATTGGCTATAACACATTCAACAGGCTCACAGCTAACAGCACAAAAGGCGCTATCGCGTGAAGCGCTATTATCGAACCGTTTCATTGAATCTAATAGATAACGCTCAAAGCCGAGCTCTAATTGGAGTAATTGTTCACGTAGTACCTGCCAATCTTGAGTCATATCACCCTCTGGCGGTGCGGTTTTCATTTGCTGGCGCAATTGACGCAAGGGCACCACCCATTTGGCACTCCATTGTGGTATAAAGGAAGCCACCTGTAATGCCGCAGGCACTGTCAATACGTGGCTATTCGCACCCAACCAACAACAATACAAGACTAGATTTACATTACGCTGGTGGCGCTCTTGTAGCGTGATACAGGCAGACTCTACACCCGGTTGTGCATACAGCGCGCAGGCAAACGCCCATAAAGACGGTGAACTGGCTGTATTCATATGTATAATCACCAATGTATCGTTAAAAAAAAGCCGGTAAGAATCGTGTTTATTCGCGGTATCTCGTTTATACTGAGGTAATCGCGCACCATACAACCGCAAAATGGCACCCCATCATCATAGCACTTAACACCCTATAGACAGACACCCACAGAAAAGATATGACAAACAACACAACACCTGCGTTGAACATTGTTTTAATTGGTATGCCCGGCTCAGGCAAAAGCACTATCGGTGTGCAGCTAGCAAAGATCATGGGCCTGCGCTTTACCGACACTGACTTACTGATTCAACAGCGCCACCACCAACAATTACAACAATTACTTGAGCAACATGGCCACCTGGCCCTGCGACAGATGGAAGAGGATGAGCTGCTAAAGCTACAGCTTAATGGCGACTTAATTGCCACAGGCGGCAGCGCCGTTTACAGCGAACAAGGTATGCAGCATTTGAAAAAGCAAGCACGTATTGTATATCTTGAGGTCGCCCTATCAACGCTCAAACAACGGGTTAACAATGAAAGCTCGCGCGGCATTGCCAAACCGGCTGGCCAAAGCTTTGATGATGTCTACCATGAGCGCGTTCCGCTGTATCAATCATTTGCAGATATTACCATCGACAATAATAAGCAACAGCCCATTGAAGCCATTCAGCAACTCATTGCCCCACCCACTCTTCAATAACGCCGGTTTTAATGGGGTGATAACCTCACGGTTGTGCCACTACAGTGAATTAGTGAGCTAACCACCATGCACTAGCCTGCGTGGGCTTGCAAATACGCTGCGCCTCATATAACACAGTTACCCCATATCAGGCATCGAGGGCATATTATTAATCAAACAGTACGGTCTCGGGTATTACCATTGAGGCCTGAGGCCTTACTTTTCTATTAGTGGCGGTACTGATTAAATCCTCAAAACTAAAACCATCATCGGGACATTGTGCAGAGGTTATATCCAACAATAACTCAACAAGTACTCCTCGATAGATCACAGAGGTAAATTCATTCGATAGGCGCGCCACTATAGAGGCCAATGGGTATTGTTCAATAGTTTCAACACAAATAACAATCGTATCATCCTTAAGGCATAACAATTCATGGCCACGCAAGCTTGCATTAATATCAATGGCTACGGCTTTTAATATTTCAGAATATTCGGTGTTGCCAATATTAGCCAGTGTGATATTGACAAGACCAAAGGGAATAAAATTACGCTGATAGGTCGACACTAGCCGCGATACGTGCCACATCATTCCAAGAAGGGTTAAAATATTATTCTCTTCAAATAAGCGCACATTCTCAAGCGCTTTAATATTAAATGCATCTTCAATCAGTGAGCACATTAAATCGAAGTATATTAGCTGTACATCGTTTATCTTTTTAACCGGAGGGTCATAATCATAGTTGTTTAGGCAAATAACGAGAGTATGAGTTGCCACATCAATCCGCTTGGCAACCATAGAAGACACTCTTATCGCTTTAATAATGGCCTTATCCGTTAAGGGATGCGTCATTGTATCGTGTGCATAAACAATTTCGCCGGAGTCTAATATATGCTTTAACCAAGGGTCACTATCTACATCAAACTTTTGAAGTTTTGCAACATCAACATCCATCAATATATTTTTTGAGCTATGGCCTTTATAGTACAGTTGTCGGGGTTGATTTTTTTTATTAACCAGTTGAAAAAGAGATGCTGTAGAAAAACCAAGACTTTCAACAATATCGTCTTTAAGCATATCAATAAGTTCATACTTACTATTAATACCACGTACTTTTTTCGCAAATACACCCAGTGTTTCCAAAGCATCAGCACCAGTAAAAGATTTGGCTTTTTTCGTTGAGTGACCCATATTATGCACCTTGACAGCAATTTCACATCGAGCAAAAGCCTACAGGATTTAACCAACTCTCGCAATATTAGACTCGTCTCAACACATAAAGAGCACGTTATTTATTGATCAACATTTATCGGCTGAAAACCATACTTATATAAATAAGTGACAAAGCAACCTCGCAAGGGTGACAAGGCAGCAACCGCATCAACACTGATTATCTTTTGTAAATACGCATCACCCTCAAGAAAGGCATCTGCATCTCTAATGGCTCTTAAGGCAATATATTGTGCAGACCAACGACCAATACCTTTGACTGATATTAGCTGCTCTTTAAATACCTCAGCATCCTGATGGTCCGAAAAATGTATTGCTTGCTGTGCGACTAATTACGCCAATTCATTAATAGCCTGCTTTTTAATACGGGGAATTTTCAGTGCGTTTAAGTCGCCAGCGGCAAGTATCTCAGGCGAAGAAGAAAAGATCACATCATGTTCAGTTAACGGATTTGTTGTCGGTATCCATAGGCCTCGATCAATTGCGCCACTAATGTTGTTGCATAAGTAATAGTAATCAACTGCACTACACTCCCACGATATATAAATATCCGCTGATAAGAGTTATTGTCAAAGCACTCTAGATGAGCCATTTTATGTTTGCGCTAATAGGCCAAACAACCTAGCCAATCCAATGGAGGCCGATACGCTAAACTCACCCGAATAGTGGATACAGCAGGTAAAGAGGTACGCTGGCGGCGCAATTGCCGGGGAGTTTGTGTAAACCGTGACTTAACAGCATCATCGCTCAAATCAACAGCATCGGAGGCATTAATCAGTGCTAAAACCCTACTTAACCAAAAGCGGTTGTCCATGCCATGAGAGCGTATCGGGTGCTGATTCTGGCCGGCAGCGCAAGCATTCTCGGTAACCCTGGCGCTCGGCCAGTGAGGCCGTGCAAAAAAAGACCATATTAATGCGCTTGAGGCGCGGGGCATATCGGACGGCAATAAATACCTGTAGTGTTAACCCCCACAAAAAATTTCCCGTCAAAGGTAGGGTCTCGAGCTAAGACAACTTGGTAAAAAACATCGCTTTCTGTCGTATCCATACTCGATTATATAGCAAACAACTGACTGGATTATCGCACTTTTAGGACATCATAGAAGCGGGTAAAATCAAACGCAAGATCACATAAGCAGACTATAAAAACTGTATAAAAACCCTTTGTTAGCACACGCTTAATCAAACAGTACGGTCTCGGGTATTACCATTGAGGCCTGAGGCTTTACTTTTCTATTAGTGGCGGTACTGATTAAATCCTCAAAACTAAAACCATCATCGGGGCATTGTGCAGAGGTTATATCAAGCAGTAACTCAACCAATGCACCGCTGTAGGTGATAGAGGCAAAGTCATTTGATAAGCGCTTTACAAGTGCAGGCAACGGCCATTGATCAGTTGCTTCTATACAAATAACAATCGTATCGCCATGCAGACAGAGCAGCTCATGGCCACGTAAAGTTTTATTAATCTCAATAGCTAAGGCTCTTAATAGCGCTGAATAGGTCGCATCGTGAATATTTGCCAGCGTAATATTAATCAGGCCAAAGGGCGTAAAATCACGTTCATAGGAAGAGACCAGCCGTGATACATGCCATCGCATACCAAGGGGCGTTAACATTGTATTTTCGTCAAATAAACGCACGTTTTCTAATGCTTTGATATTAAATACATCTTCAATCAGTGAACACATCAAATCAAAGTACATTAATTGTATATCAGTCATTTTAGTGACGGGCGGGTCATAGTCATAGCTACTTATGCAAATGATTAATGTATGATTAGCGACATATATTCGCTTATTAAGTGTAGAAGCAACTCTCATTGCTTTAACAATATCCTTATTCGGTAAAGGGTGCGTCATCATATCGTGTGCGTACACACTCTCGCCAGAGGCCAGTATATGCTTTAACCAAGGGTCGCTATCTACATCAAAGTACTGGTAGCTTTCAAGGTTCGCGTCAGTATCAATCAGCATGTTTTTCGAGCTATGACCCTTATATACTAGCTGCCGAGGTTTATCTTGCGCTTCAATTAGTTGGAAGATAGACGCCGTAGAAAAGCCGAGGGATTCAACAATATCGTCTTTCAATAAATCAATCAGCTCATACTTACTGCTGATACCCCGCACTTTTTTAGCAAACACGCCCAATGCCGCCAAGGCATCAGCACTGCTAAAAGACGTAGCCGTTTTATTATTAGTCGTTGTCTTTGTGTAATCCATATCATCCACTCTGCGAGCCTTGAAGATCGGCAAAAGCCTACAGGATTAAAGAGAGGCCCGCAATAGTCGCCCCGATAGAAGATACATCTATTTGCGCAACCTCTTGTTGCCGCCATAAAAAAACCCGGCGCTAGGGCCGGGTTTTAAAAAACGCTCTCAAAACATTTACTGGCGTTTATGCACGCTTATTGCGCAACGTCATTAAGCCTACAAGACCAATTGCTAGCAACCCTAGTGGTGCGGGTGAAGGTACTTTTGTCGCAACTAGATCGTTAGTATCGCGCCAGCCTTGACGGCCAATACCAAAATTAGTCAACTCACCGTTTTGATCATACGAAAACTGAGAACCAAGCCCTGGGTGAAACCAGTAACCTAAGCCAGTATCAAAGCTGGCAACATCCCACTCAGGTGAAATATTTAATGCCAACAAATCGGTGATATCCACAGAGAAAGAGAACTCACCTTCATTGGTCGTATCATTGTGTGTGTAGTCTAAACTATACGAGCCAAGATAGTTCGCAGGTGTACGGTAGCTACTACCACTGTTAACACCGCTGTATTCATAGGCTGTGACAACACCGTTATCAGCATCACCGTAGAAAATAGCATACTCGCCCGCGTTGTTCTTGGGGTTCTCACCATCGCTCACGACCAACCAAAAACCATTACTGCTTTGACCGTCTTTATCAGCAATAGTGTGCGACCAGCTGAAGACTTCCTCTGTTGAATCATACGAGGTGCTAATACTGGTTACAACACCGGCACCGTTACTGCCATGAGATGCGCCAACATCGTAAGAGTAAAGTGTAGCGCTAGCTTGTTGGCTGGCAATGGCGAATACAGCACTGGTCAGTAAATGTTTTAATTTCATGATCGATAAGCTCCATGATCAGTTAATGATAAAAAGTTAAGTTGTGAGGGCGTTAAAATCATAACGTAACGCCCTAAAAAAATGTGTAAACAATCTTAAAATGTCAGCACCTTAAAGCATAAGGTTCGCCGCCTATGTGCCCCCACACATTACAATATTTTACAAAGCCCATTAGGAAAGCCTTAGCAATATTAGGCGGCGGATATCTCTCGACATCAATACTTATTTAGCAACAACCGTGCCAATTAATTTTTTCTTTGTAATCAGTAACTTGAAAGACAAAGCTTAAAGTAACGTAAAGAAAATCGACACATGGCACGTCAATTAAGTGTGATCAAGTTAACAAAAAATTAACCCGCTAGCTTGCCGGGACCGACATGCGGTACAAAATTCCATCTGCATGGTGTCATAGCGCTTAAGTCATCGATAAGGAAGAACAAACGAAAGGAGAGCGAAAAAAAGAGAACAACGAAGGGTTAACGCCTACTAGCACAATCTATATGTAACAATGTTTGCATTAGGCGGTGTTTTGCTCTTTTGGCAGGAGATATTTTTCACTAAATTCAGCCGCAGGCATAGGCTTATCAAATAAATACCCCTGATACATGACCTCAGGGTAACGTGCAAGCCACTGAACCTGCTCTTCAGTTTCAACACCTTCGGCTACAACGTGCAAATGTAGGTTACGTGCAATCGCAATAATAGAAGCAACCAGCGCTTCACCTTGCGGGTCAACATTTAAGTCGTTAATAAATGAGCGGTCAATTTTAATCTTTTCAACCGGCAGTTGTTTTAAATAACTCAGCGAACTATAACCGGTGCCAAAATCATCGAGAGAGAAAGTAATGCCCAGATAGCGCAGCTGATTAATTGTTTGTACTGCATCATTTAAACGCTGTAGCGCTGCACTTTCGGTAATTTCAAACTCTAAGCAGCTGCCAGGCACATCATATTTCATCAGCAGCGCACTCACCTGATTGACAAACCCCGGCTGATAAAACTGTTTTGTGCTGATATTCACCGCAATGCGAAAATGATCAGGCACCCGTCGGTATTGCCGCTGTTGCTGTAAATATTGGCACACATTATCGAGTACAACATGCCCAACGGTGCTGATCATACCGGAGTCTTCAAGATAGCTAATATAATCACCGGGCATAATCATGCCTTTTTCCGGGTGAGGCCAGCGTAATAGCGCTTCTGCTACCATCAACTGGCGCGAGCCCGAGGCTAAAATAGGTTGTAGATAAAAGGTAAATTGCGACTCTTCCAGTGCTTTGCGCACATCCGCCTCTAGACTCACACGTCGCTTAGCTTCAATCTCCATCGATTCATGAAAAAACCGAAAACAACCTCGCCCACTATTTTTCGCCTGATACATTGCTGTATCGGCATAGCGCAGCAGCTCACCGGTCTCTTCTGTCGATTCAGGATACATCGCAATCCCAATACTGGCCCCAATTAAAAACTCGTGCTTATCCAGTGTAATGGGTGAGCCAATAATGGCGATTAAGCGCTCAGCCAACTCTGATGCCTGCTGTTGCGCAGTGCTGATATCAGCCGATAAGTTAGGCAGACTCAATGTAAACTCATCCCCCCCTAGGCGGGCTAAGGTATCCGTCTGGCGGATTTGCGTTTGCATTTCTTTTGATAAATGCAGCAACAAGTGGTCACCTAACAAATGCCCCATAGTGTCGTTGATGCGCTTAAAGTCATCGAGGTCAATAAATAACAAGGCACCGTGTGCGCCCTTTTGCCGGGTTTGTTCTACATCGCGCGTGAGGCGATCATATAATAGATTGCGATTGGGTAAGTTGGTCAGCGCATCGTAATAGGCCAAGCGCTCAACACGCTCCTCGGCGCGCACTCTCGCGGTAATATCGTTACACACGACAAGTACGCAGGATTGGCCGTAGAAATCAAAGGGAATACACGACATTTGTACCACCAGCTTTTCACGGCTGCTAATACCCGTAATCTTCTTTTCTAAATTCATCCAACGCGCACGGGTTGATTCTACGCGTTTTACAATAACTAACAGCTCATCGGCTTCTTCAACATTTAAGACCTGATGCACCGTATGATAATTTTCACCGATAAGGTCATCAACACGCTTGCCGTAAAAATCGGCTGTCGCTGAGTTGAGAAAGACAAAATCACCGGTTTTATTCACCGCAAACACCTGCGTTGGGCTGGCATCAATAATAATACGCAGTTGATTCTCGCTCTCTTCTAGATCCGATTGCCGCTGCTCAAGGGCAGCTATAAAATGATTAGCGGCATCAACGATAGACCCTAGCTCATCGTGCTGATGATCTTCGAGGTAATCTATACGGTCTCCGCGAGGTCGTTTAGCGTCTATTTGAGAAAAGCGGTTAGCAATTTGCGACAAAGGGCGGGTTAATGCATAGTGGTAGAACAGCATCAAAATCAGTGCAAGGCTTACATTGCGCAATAACCCTGAAATAAAGACATACATCGCACGATCATAAAATGAGGCTAAGGCAATATCATAGTTAATCGTAAGCGCAAACTTACCTTCATAAGTGCCATCTTGGTACACCAGTGGCTCAATGTACTTTTTGTCGTTATCGACCACTAGATGGGTAAACCACAGCGTACTGGACTCGCGGCTAGGGGCCTCATAATCCGCCATTATCTGGTCGCGATCATCAAAAATCACCACCTTGGCCAGATAATCGTAGTTGCGCAGCCCCACTACCACCTCTTCGGCTAAGCGGTTATCCAGCAAATGGACTGAACGCTGAACAGCGTTGCGCGTCACCCGAAAGATCTTGTCGATATTGCTGTCCACTAAGCGCTGTTCGGCTCGAAAATCGGCATAGACCTGAACGACAGCCACCAGAAGGCCAAGCACCAGTACAAGCAGGACACTGGAGCGCGTTAATTTATACGCCAAACGCTGAAAGAAACTAATAGTCATTATGTGATTATTTTAACCGACAATGGACGGAATAGCTAAAGCACCGAAACCACAATATTGTTTTAAGTCATCCTATAGCCTACCTAACCATCAAGATTAACCTCCTTAATTTATATTAAGGGCTAGCAAATCAAGTACTTGCTCACTGATCGCACAAAAATACTGCTCAGCAACACCAATCAAAGTGCTGTAAACGGTGCCATAAAATAAAAGTGTAGCTGAATATTAGACATACAGCATAATCATTTGATTTACATTGACAATAAGACAGATTGAACCTATAAAGCTACTCTTTCATCTGGTCTTATTTTACAATACCAATGAACAATCAAAACCACTTGCTATCAACACTCTGTATTTAACGTAAGAATGACAAAGTATACGTGCTCATGGGACATAACTATGACTTTAATAGCTCTATTTCTAGCCTTTTTTGCTAACGTTGTACTAGCTGGTAATGTTGAAACAAATATCCATGCTATTGCACTAGAGCACCGCCTCAATGAAAGTAATAGTAAACACTATAATCAACTATTAGATGAACTAAGAAATGAAGGTTTAGCCTTTAATTTAATCATTAAACCTTTACGCAGAGCACAAGTAGGGTTTAAAACAGACCCTGAGGGCTGTACATTTCCAGCAACTATCAATGCTATTTATACAAATGATATTGACTTTAAATCAATCCCCTTAATTTCATCTGTCCCCATTGACAGGATAAGCCTGCAAATATTTACTGCGGCTAAAAAACAACCAATAACTAGCTACGAACAGTTATCGGGAAAACGGGTAGCAATACTTAATGGTGTAAACCCAAGTGTATTTCTAAAAGATATAGAAATACAGAACATAGAAACTATACCAAATGAAGAAATACTTATTAAGATGCTTAATGCAAATAGGGTAGACTTCGCAATTGGATTCTCCCCGGATATATTACTCGCAGCTGAAGCAATCAATCAGCCCAACCCTGTTTTTAATAACAAGCTATCTCTATTTCGTAACGAAGGTGCATCATTAGTTTGTAAAGATACAGAGCTTAATCGAAAGTTAGTTACGTCATTCAATAAAATCATTAATAAATTAAAAAAATCAGATCAGTTAAGAAAAATTCTTGGTAAGCACGCCGACATAGTGCCTATACAAGACTCTTAGGCCCTTTCCCGCTATATAAAATATCATTAACATGTAAAGGGGAAAATGCTCCATTTAAGCGTTCATGAGTATCGACATAACATGCTGTAACACCACTAATTGTAACACTAGTAAATATACGATAAATCTCTTCAGGGTTAAAACCTTGATCAGACATAAAAGCAGACACATACCCATTAAGGTTTATTGTCTCACCAAATTTAGAAAATAGTATTTTATCTATTTTGTAGGCCGCAGTTAAATGTTCGCCCTCAGTAAAACCTAACTCCTTTGCCATAATATCCATAATAGAAACACGCTCATCTCCTTTGGCAATAGGCCGAGCAAAACCCATCAAATAGGGCTTACCTCCATGCTTTTCAAGCTCTATATCAACAAACTCATTTATATCAACACCTTTATTAAGAGCACAAATAGCGCTCTGTATTAGTTGCACGCCTTCTAGTAATGGAAGACTCCCATAAGCTCGAGAGTCGGCAGCCATATTTCCAATAGAACTTGCAGTAACTGCATTTACATTTACAGTACCAGCTAAAGCACCTATTCTATTACACCAAATACGAGGGTCAGGCCAACTCATACTTATATGTACAGCTTCAAGCCATTTGGATAGATTTAAGGACACCATTTTTCCTGTTGCATTCAGGACTATAACTTGCATATAAGTATATCCAGTCATTAACTCATTGATTAAGTCATAACCATGGCTATCTACCTTCTCACCAATTTTCCATCCGCCCTTTTTAGTTTTTATTTTTCCCCGATAACTATCCCACAATTGATGATTCATTCTTTGCCTCCATTAAGCGTGTTCTCGGTAGTTTCAATTTCGTAGTTATCGTCTGATTCAAACAGCATACTGGTAATCGGTTTATTGGCGTATTCAACACCGTGTGCTAATAAACCTGGCGCGGCCATCAGCTGCATTAACCCACAGCCTTGGCGAGGTAAAAACCCTAGGTCGGCCAATACGGCGGCACAGACACCCGCCTTGGTTACCCCTATAGTGTGCTCAGCTAACAAGCTATTGGCGGCTAGCAGCCATTGAATAACGGGTGTAGGTGATAGTGTGGCAAAGTGCTCCAGTAGCTTGCGTGCGTAGGCATCTGGGTCACCATACAATGTACCAAAGCCAGGCAGGGTCTCTTCATCATTAGCATCGCCCTTATCGTTACCATCACCATGACTAATAGTGTCAACAAAAGCACTGGCAGGTTTGCGACTTTTGCGGCGAAATAAACGCATAGCCGCCTCGACATCACCGGCACTGTCGTAATCCCCACCGTAGAGGCTTAAGGCAATAGGCAAGACATTAACGCTAATCGTTTTACCTACACCAGCCACCATGCTGCCCTGAGTCGCTGGATGGCGGGGGCCGGGGTTAATCAGCGCAATGCACAGTTGCTTAAATAGCTCGCTTTCTGTGTTATTAGGTAACTCTCCACGAAACAATAAAAAAATTACCGCAGAAAATTCACACTTTTCCATCAGTGCTGTGTGTTCATAGCCATGCATTCGCAGACACTCTACCTGATAAGGATTATCTCGGTTGGGCGTTTCATGGGTGATTTTGGTTTCAAGGCGAGTGGCAAACTGATCGCCTCGACTTTTAACATTGGCAGACGGTGATGTCATAACTACCTCTTAGTGTACAAAATGATTAATCGTTGTTAGCCACCGGGAATAGCAGAGGCATTAATTGCCAAGGACTCAACCCGCTCAAGCATGGGGGGGATCTCTTCTCGATCAATACGCACATCAAGTAATGTAGGGCCGTCCCAATGAAAGAGTTCGGTAAAATTAAGCTCTTCAAGCTGTTGTGGTGTTTCGATCACTAACCCCCCTACGCCCATAGCATTGGCCATTGCGGCATAGTTGATGCTATTAAGCTCCCAGCCTATTGACTCTGCCTGCCCCATTCGTTGCCCGTGCATGACCATCCCTAAGGCCGCATCATTTAATACTAAAAAGACGACGGGAAGTTTGTGCTGTGCCGCTACTGTAATTTCCTGCGCGCTCATTAGATAAGAACCATCGCCAACAATACACAGTGTCGGCACATTAGGGTTATTAACTGATGAGCCAATGGCTGCACCAATGGACCACGCCATAGAACCATAGCCCATGGCAATGCGATAGCAACCTTGATCATTTTCAGTGAGTAAATAATGCGTTGACCAAGCCCAGGCATTGCCGGCATCAATAAAAATACGCGTGTTATAGGGTAAGTTTTTTGATAAAAAAGCCATTAAGCGTTGCGGCTTAACAGGCACCGCATCGGATAAACATTTTTCTTCATTATGCAATGTCACAGAGCTTCCTAAAACATTAACACGCCCATCGCCGGGAACTTCTTGCCATTTTCGTCCCCAGCGCTGGGCCTCTTTAACATTTTTAAGAAGGTGACTAAACACCGCATCGAGATTGCCACACACATGTAATTTTGCCATGGTAGAGCGTGTAAAGTGCTCAATGGATTCATCAATATGAATTAACTTATCATTGAGCAAATCGATGTTCCAGCCACCGGTACTTAACTCACTGAGTGTTGCACCTACCGCCAACACTAAATCAACTTGCTCACTTTGTAATAATTCTTTTGCGCTTTGGTGACCAGCAAAACCATAAACGCCACGGTAGAGTGAATGCTTCTCATTGACCCAACGCTTACTCATGGCACCACTTACAAATGAGGCGCTGGTTATTTCAATAAAATCCATAATTTCTGTGTGTGCATTATTAATACCATCACCTAAATACAAACAAATAGAGCTTGCACTGGCAAGCTCTTTACACAATTTACCAATGGCCACTTCATCAAATAGTGAAAAATTATGAATTAACATATCGGGCCGAATACCAACATGACTGACACAAGGTGCTCTTAATACGTCAGAGGGAATGCTAATATGGGCGGGGCCATGTGGCGTACGGTGCGCCGCCATAATCGCAGAAACTAATTTATTTTCTAATTGTTCATGATGAGAAATAAGTGTTGTAAAGTTAGTGCAATAGCGAAACATACCCACGGTATCGATAGACGTACAGCTTGATTCTTGTAACGCTCGCCGGCCAAATTTAGGTAGCGGCGTCTGGGCGGTAATAACAAGCATTGGAATTTCATCTTCCAATGCTGAACTAACCCCGGTGACTAAATTAGTCGTACCAGGCCCTGTGGTTGCGCAAACAACCCCCATACGCCCGGTTTCGCGATAGTAGCCATCCGCCATAAAAGCAGCGCCATTTTCATGACGCGCCACAATTAATTTAGGCCCCCCCGAACGCTCACTGCGTGCCAGTGCGTTAAATAGGGGTTCGATAGCACCACCGGGAACGCCAAATACATATTCGATCCCTAATTGTTGCAAGTATTCTAGAATTAGGTCGGCAAAGGTACGCTCGATGTTTTGGATTATATTGTTGTGTATAATTGACATTAGTTAAGCTTCAAATCTCTTATCTGGAATAAAACCGTTTCACTGATCAGAATTATTAACAGCTTAGTTGTCCCTACAGCCTATTATGAAAGTTATTAAAGAGTGTTTCGACACAGCTTGCAACAACAGAAACGAAATATGGAAAAACGAATGCTGTCGCTATGAGTAATAAACCGCACACGGCAATACATTGAGCCTCTGATTAAGGCCAATATACATTACAAAAAAAACAGCTTCTATTTATGCTAAACTCGATAAAAGCAGTAGTATTGCTGACTACCCGTACATAAAAGAGGCAGAGCTTAACTTTATGCATGTACCACACAATTGCTTTACCCGTGTATTATCAATTTTCTGTATCAGTTTTTTTGTTGGCACTAGCTACGCACAACAACCCGTAGCATCAAGCACTGCATCTACAGATGAGATCATTGTCACTGCACGCAAACGAGAAGAAAACGCATTGGCAGTCCCCATTGCCATTACTCAATTTTCCCGTGAAGAGTTAGCAAATCCGGCGATCAATGACATTAGCAGTCTCGGGTCACAAACGCCGAACTTGAATTTTATCGCCACCTCTCCCTTATCGGGCAGTGGCAATGCCGCCTCAGTGTACTTACGCGGTGTTGGCCAAAATGACTTTTTACTGACAACAGATCCGGGGATTGGGATTTATCTTGATGGTGTCTATATCGCTCGCTCTATTGGTGCAGTATTGGAGCTTAACGATATTGATCGCGTAGAAGTATTACACGGCCCACAAGGGACACTCTTTGGCAAGAATAGTATTGGAGGAGCCATTCAACTATTTTCACGCAAACCCAGTAAAGAGACCCACGGTGAAATAGCCACAACTCTCGGTGATTTTCAGCGGCGTGACTTGGATTTAAGCATCGAGGGCTCACTGTCATCAACACTACAGGCCAGGCTGAGTATTCGCAGCGAAAAGCGCGACGGTTATATCGATCGTCTATTGGATGACGTTGACCTTGGGGACGTTGATCGCACCGCAGCAAAGGCCGTCGTTGCCTGGCAACTGGGAGACAATACCGATATCACAATGACTCTGGATCACACCACACAGCGACAAGAATCAATAGCACAAACAGCCAGAGAGATTATCGATAACCCACCGGGGCCACAACGTGCTATTTTTAACGCAGAATCACCGATTACTTACGATAGTCGCTGGCTAACCGATAACGCCTTTGAAACCTATCAAACAGGCCTCAGCCGGGATGACCTTAATATTAACGGCTTTTCATTAACCGCTGAGCACAGCTTAGACTGGGCTGATTGGGTCAGTGTCACGGGCTATCGACGCATGAGTGCTATCTATAGTCGCGACGCGGATGGTTCGCCGGCAGACTATGGGCTGAGTATTAATACCGATGAGCACACCCAATTTAGTCAAGAGTTTCGCCTGCAAGGCGATGCGTTTAGAGGGCAGCTCGACTGGTTAGTTGGCCTTTATTACCTGCGAGAACACGGTTTTAATCGCACTGATGGCCGCTTATTCTCAAACACCTCAGCCGCGTTTGACTTTACTGTACTCAACGATATTGTTACCCGCAGTTACGCACTGTTTTCGCAAAATATCTGGCATATTAACCCGCGCACTAATATGACATTTGGTTTACGTATAACCCGTGAAAAGAAAGCCTTTAGCGCAGATAATCGTTTAACCAATGGTGCGGTTTTGGTCGATGACAGCGATGGCGAAAAGTGGCGTAACCTATCACCCATGCTCAGCCTTGATTATTGGTGGCAAGATAATCTAATGACCTACGCCAGTGTTAGCCGGGGCTTTAAAAGTGGTGGTTTTAATGGCCGGCAGGTTTTCTCAGGGTCTTTAGACGACTTTGACCCTGAGTTTTTAACCACTATAGAGATGGGTGTTAAGGCCTCGCTTTTAGAAAAGCGGCTCTATATACAAGCCAGTGTCTTTAGTATGCAATATAAAGACTTACAGGTGACAACACTGCCTACGGCTATTACACCAACTATAGATAATGCCGCTAAGGCAAAAATTGAAGGCGCGGAACTATCTGTTACCTATCACCATGGCTCTGGTTTTTCTGCCACCACCGGGGTCGGCTACCTAGATGCTCGTTATAAGTCACTCAAAGGTAACACTGAGTTTAGTATCGACGATAACCTAGTGAGAACACCTCGATGGAATGCTCATGTTAAACCCAGCTACAGCTGGAATACCGATAAAGGCGACTGGGAACTCAGTACGGTTATCAGCTATAAAAGCAAAGTGTACAATGATGCAATTAATACCGAATCGATCGCTCAGGGTGGCTTCACTACCGTTGATGTATCCGCTAGCTGGCTCAGTAGCGATGAGCACTGGCAAGTACAGGTTTTTGGCGTGAATGTAACGGATAAACGCTATATTGTCAGTGGTTCATCTGACCTCAATGTGTTTGGTGGCAGCGAGGGGCACTTTGCACGGCCTCGTGAGTTGGGTATCAAGCTCAGTTATCTTTATTAACATCTATCTTAAGCTATAAAAAAGCCCGGCTCTGGCCGGGCTTTTTAGTGGTCAATCCAGCAGTTTATGAGTGCTTACGGCGACGAGCAAACGCTAAACCAAAGAGTCCTAATGACAATAGTACTAAGGTAGATGGCTCAGATACTGGGTTGGGGTTACTAATTTCACGGAACAGTTTTCGTGTAATAGCATCTTGGAACGAGGCAAAACCGGCTGCGGTTTCAACAAAGCTACCAGTACCACCAATAACATTATCACGGTAAAAATCAGTGATTGTTGTACTGGTATCATTAAATTCAATCGCAATACCATTGATCGCATCAATACCAGCGGCTAAGGCATTATCACGCGCTGCTTGAGTACTAAGAATATTTGATTGACCATCACCAGAGACATCAATAACTTGTCTGGCACTTTCAAAGCCATTTGCAACGCCACCTGTCTCATCACCAAAGCTAGGCACAGAGAGATTAAGCCCAGAAGCAATGGTAGTACCGCCACTAAAAGGGCGTGCAAAGTTATCCAAGACATCAGCAAAAGAGTTAATTGCTGCGGCACTATCGAGCAATGTAAAGCCAATACCTTCAGATGCAGAGCTTGAAAAGAATATTGAATTAACAGCAATTGAACCAACAGTGCCACCTAGAATGGCATCTTGAACAGTGTTAGAACGAAAAGCATTGGCATATCCGTCCATTTGTAAATTATATTCACTAGCATTAACACTGCCAGATACATCGATCACTAATGAGAGTTCTAAGTCGACCGGTATCGCATGAGTGTTAACAGAGACAGCACCAAGCAGCGCTAATGGTAAAAGGCGTTTAAGTAGTTTCATAGTAAGACCCCTAAATGTATATATTCCTAGTTGATTAATCATTAATCTCTTTTATAGCTTAAATAATGTTTTCCATAAGCCATTGATATAACCAATAGCAATTTAAGCGCCAAAAGTACTTACCCTCTCAAGTTAAGATAAAAACTGTGACGCTGATCGGTTTTTAGCCTTTTTGAATTAACCCAAAAGGGTTGTTTTTAACGACATAAAAGCCCAATTTACTTTTCCCAGTGGGTTCATTATTGAAAAGCCATTCAATCATTAATAAAACGTAAAAAAAACTGACACAAATAACATAAGCAACGTTAAAATCGTTCAAAAAATACTTTAAGCGATCAAAAAACAATCATTTAATCATCAGAATCAATTGTTTTATGCCTAAAAAGTAAAAAGGTGTAAATTTTTTCGTCATATCTCGCAATATCAGCTGTCGTTAGTCTGGCGTTAGATACCCGCAATCTGGGTAAATCGCTATTGAATAATGATGGGTTAGCCAAAAAGGCAGGGTAAGAGAGGGGTTAAAAAAGGGTATGGTGGTGTATTGCAACA
>Ga0193963_1000182_pt1 | contig 32682 bp, 31 predicted proteins | sample FB_6_MG_FD_140359 | JGI IMG/M metagenome (GOLD analysis project Ga0193963, IMG submission 140359) | Microbial mat bacterial communities from the Broadkill River, Lewes, Delaware, United States - FB_6_MG | ecosystem: Environmental > Aquatic > Freshwater > River > Microbial mats | place: USA...
ATGCATTAGCAGGTCTTAGTTCTGCTGTATATTCTAATGAATTAACTGATATTCCTTTTTCACAAATTACCAAAATATTTTAAGGATATAAAATGATTGGTGGACTTTGGAACGGACTTTCTGGTTTAAATAGTTATGAAAAAGCTTTAAATGTTGAATCAAATAATGCAACAAATGTAAATACAGTTGGTTATAAAGCAGATGAAATAAGATTTGAAGATTTATTATATGAAAAGGGATATGGAAATGGCTCTTCGGTTCAAACAATTAATAAAAGTACGATTCAAGGTAGCTTACAAGTAACTGGAAACTCTTTTGATGTTGCAATTGATGGAAAAGGTTATTTTATTGTTCAAGAAAGAGAAACTAATGATACAGCTTATACAAGAGCTGGAAATTTCCAAATGGCTTCAGATGGACTTTTACAAACTACTGATTCTTTAAAAGTTTTAGGATTAAATCCTCAAACTACGTCTATAGTTTCTTCAAATACAAATGAAACAACATTTACCAATGAATATAATCAATTTTTAGCAAGTCAAACAATTTCAAATGAAAATAGTCAAACAATTCCAGCTAATAATTTTATTAAAACCATTAATACAAAAGCAACAGATTATTATAGTAGTGCAAAAAGTAGTGGTGTATCAGGTGATGGTTATAAAACTGCTGATGCTAAGATTAATGATATTGATGTATTAATGACAGATTATAGAAGCAAATTAGAACAGTATTCATTATCAGCAGAAGCTGCATCAACTCTATCTACTTCACAAATAACAACAATAGATTATAGTAATTTAACTGCAAATTTAATTGATGAAAATGATTCTATAAATATATTAATTAATAATTCAAAAATCACTCAGCAATTTGATACAGATATTCAAACAACACTAAATAATTTTTCAGATAAGATTTCTAGTATTAAGGGCTTAACATCTAGCGTAGATTCAAGTTCAGGTATAGTTCAAATTACATCATTAGTTCTAGGTGAAACGGTAAATATCTCAGAAGCTTCAATTAACAATAGTTACTCTGAAATTGTAAATACTCAAGAAGCAAGTTTAGGAGCTGGTCAAGGTTTAGTTGATAGTTCAAGAGCAGCACTAAAAACAGCACTTGAAGCAGCAGACGCAAAACTTATTGATATAACTAGTCAAATATCTTTGAATGATGACAATTTATCATTAAACACTATTCAATTAAAGTTAAATAATCTAAATTTAGTTGAGGATTCATTTGGTAGTGTAATTATTGATGATGGAAATATTTATTTAAAAGATGGAAATAATACCTTTTTAGTAGGAAAGCTTGAAACAGCTGCTTTTATAAATGAACAAGGTTTAAAAGCTTTAGGGAATAACTTATATCAAAATACTAGTGATTCAGGTGAAGCTTATAAAGCTGGAGATTTAAATACATTAGTTAGTAATAGCTTAGAGTTAAGTAATACAAACGTAAGTACTTCTCTTACAAGCTTACTAATTTATCAAAAAGCATACGAAGCAAATTCAAAATCAATTACAACATCAGATGAGATGTTAACAACAGCTATGGATTTAATCAAATAGCTGTATGTTTTCATATTAGTATTTGAAATCAAATATTAATATGTGAACATAAAAGTTCACTATTTTATTCAAAAAGGATAAATCATGATTGGAGCACTTTGGACAGGAATCTCAGGATTAGCGTCACAACAAACAGCTTTAGACAATGAGTCAAATAATATTGCAAATGTAAATACAGTAGGTTTTAAATCTTCTAGAATATCTTTCGCAGATCAAATGTATCAAGATAGTATAGGAAAAGGATCTAAAGTATTAGATGCAGAAAAATTATATACTCAAGGGAATCTAAAATTAACAGGTGTATCTTATGATATGGCTCTTAGTGGAGATGGTTTTTTCACCGTTTCTGATAAGAGTGCTAGTGGAACATCAGAAAACTACTATACAAGAGCTGGTAACTTCAGGATGGGTGATAATGGAACATTACAGGATGCAGCTGGAAATGAAGTTCAAGGTTGGGCAATGACTGCACTTGATCCAGATAATGATGTAACTTCAACAAATCCAAATGTAAGTACTTTTACTAATGATTATACAAAGCTTCTTAGTTCTAAAATAATTGAACACTCAAATTATGTTGAAACTATTACAGCAAAAGCATCTGATTATTCTGCAACTGCTATGTCTGATTCTGAGTCAGTATTTTCAGGAGCGGGACTAAAGACAAAATCAGCAAAAATATCTGATGTAGAAGCTGCAATTACTGATTATTCAAATTGGTTACAAAAACTTAAAGAAACACCAGATGGAACATCAGCTTCATCTATAAGTCAAATGACTGAAATAAACTTTAAGACTGGTTCTACTGAGTCTCTTATAACTAAAGAGGGAGATCAAATCTATGCATATGTTAATGGAAATAAAATATCTCAAAGTTATATCTCAGCTACTGCATCAGAAGAGTTTAAAAATTCTTTGATTGATTTTACTTCAAATACTGGAAATTCTGTAATCTCAGGTTCTGGAACTGCTAGTGTTACAAATACTATTACAGTAGAAAACAATACTAGATATGTAATGGATATTGCTGGAACAGAGATATATTATGATTCTGATGACACTGCAACAATAGATGAAATTTTAGATGGTCTAGAAGATGCAATTACGGAGTCATCAATTAGTCCAGCTCCAACTTCAATTACAAAAGATACTGTGAATGATGAAATTGTATTAAATTTTGCAGCGGCTACTACTATTAGTGAAGCAACTTATAAAAGTTCAGTTACTGAATCATATGATGTAGCTGCAAGTAGAATTGAAACATATAAAGCATTAGCTGACAAAATATCAGAAATCCCTGGTTTAGTTGCATATATGGCAAAAGAGGAAAATGGTACTATTAATGATTCTTTAGAAGAAGAAGATTCTTATTCTTTATCAACAGATAATATTGATATGTACAAAGGAATAATTCAAATCAAATCATTAATTCCTGGTGAAGAGTTTACAATTTCAGAAATTGGTGAAATATCAGGAAGTAGTACTACTCAAGGACAAGTAAGAACTAGTGTATATGCAAGTGCGGGAAGTGGAACTGGTGCATTAGAGTCTTCAAGAGATGCTCTAGCAGAGTTGATTACAGGGAAACAACAAGATGTATACGCAGAGAGTGACTTGGACTTAGACACAATAGTATCTCCAGCTACTACTATAAATTATGAATTTAATATAAATATATATGATAAAGAGAAAAGTACAACTATCCCTGTTCCAAACGATGGGAGTGCAATTCCTCAAGCTGCACCTATAAGTTTTGCTGCAGGGTCGATAGACGATTTTGTAACTACAATAAACACAGATGCTAACTTAAATAAATATATAGAGGCATCAAATTTAAACGGTAACTTAGTTATAACAACAACTGATTCAAACTATGAAGTTGATTTTAGTACAACTTTAAAAAATGCTGATAATAATGAACCTTTAGAAAAAGATAATGATTTAAGTGGAAGAGCAGGTGCAGGTGCTGAGTTTATTGAGATGGTTACTACCGTGAATCAAACTTCTTCTCAAGATTCTCTTCAATTAAGACTTGATACTTTAGGTATTTCAGATTCTGCATTTGGAGAGTTTTCTGTAGATAGTTCAGGGTTAATTACAATGACACAAGATGGAGCTGAATTTGCAATTGGACAAGCGTCAATTGCTTTATTTAATAACAACATCGGATTAGAAGCTAATGGAGATAACTTACTTGCAAAAACAACTGAATCAGGTGAGCCAATTTATAATTTAAATAATGATAAAGCTGGAACAATAGAAGGTCAAACATTGGAGCTTAGTACTGCTGATTTAAGTGAAAGTTTAGTAAACCTTATGGTTTTCCAAAGAGCTTTTGAAGCAAATGCTAAATCAATCACAACTGCAGATGAAATCTTAACAACTCTTATTGGTTTAAAAAGATAAGACTTAAAGATAATATTTTAAATAAAGTAGGAATACTTCTACTTTATTTATATTAAGATAGGACAAATTTGGAAAATTTTTTATTACTGATAATTATTGGTGTTTTATTACTATATTTCTTTTCAAGTGCAAATGTATATAAGTCACTTTATAAAAAAGTTAATGAAGAAAAAAATCTTGTAGAACAAGAACTTAAAAAACTGGAATCTATTGTTGATAGATATGAGAAACAAGTTAAAACAAGTGCCTCGACTCTTAAAACAAATCATGATAATTTACAAGTTGCAAGAGATGATTTACAACAACTTCGTCTTGAGAATATGAATCAGAAACATCAGATTGAAGACTTAGAGAAACGAAATGAAGAGCTTTATGCTCAAGTTAATACAATGGTTTAGGAAAAAAATTGAAAAAAACTTTAGTATATAAAATAGTTTTGAGCTCTATTTTATTATGTAGTAATTTATATGCTAAAAAAGATTTAATTGAATCTCAACCCGAGATTATATTTCAATTTGACAAGTTAAAAAAATCTCAAGAAAACTTTAGTTTACAAGTTGATTTTAATAAAGCAGTTTTACTTTTAAGTAAAAATGAATATAAAGAATCTATTGAAATCTTTGAAACTACAGCTGAAATACTAGAAGTTCCTTCTTATTTAAACATTGGAATTGCATATTATAAATTAAACTCAATTGATAATGCTATATTATACTTAAATAAAATATATGAAAATGAATTAAATGCAAATGACCATACTTTTTCATATATTTCATCATGCTACTATTTATATCAAATTTCAAAAGATAATAAATACTTAGATACTATAATCAAAGTTACAAGTAAATATAAAAATCTTTCAGAACACTCAAAACGAATGCTCGCTGATACTTATATTATTTTAAAAGAGTATAAAAAGTCTTTAAAAGTTTTAGAATCAATGGAATTTGCCTTAGATTTAAAAAAAGCTTTACTTCATTTAAAATTAAAAAACTATAATCAAGCTAGTATATTTTTAAAAAAAGCAAAAGAAACAACAGTAAATCCAAATGTTTTAAATAAAGTTTTATGGTTTAGTGTTTTTACTGATTTAAAATCAAACAATTTAGAACAACTAAAAGATAATTTAGATTTGGTTAATAAAAATATTAGGACATTTAAAACAAATTTAGAGTTACCTTTAGAAATATATTTTAATAAAAATAAATATACTCCTAAGGACTATTTAGATGCAGTAGTAAATTTAAAAGGTGAGAGAAAAGTAGATTTTATCTATTATTTTGCACCTTTTATTTTTTCAGATACACAAGAAGTTATATATGACTCTGCTAAAGGTTTTCTATTTAATTCAAAAGATAGTATAAATTCTTTAAGTGAAATGGTAGAATACAATGCTAGATTTCTAGATATTGTAAGAGATGATCCCATCTTAAGAGTTGTAAAATTAAAAAAACTTTTAAAAAAAGATACAAAGTCATATGTATATTATAATCTTGGTTTATCATATGCTCAAATAAATGATTTACATAATGCTTATAAATATTTTGAAAAGGCATATAAATTAAATCCTGGAAATAAATTATATGCAAGTATGAGTTTACTTACTGCTAAAAATCTTAAAATAAGAGTAAAAGATAAAGAGTACATAGAAAATACTATAAAGTCTGATAAAGGCTTATATAATTATTTTGGTAAAGAACTTTATAAAATATTTATAAATCCTCAATATAAAACTACTTATAAATTTATATCTTATGAAAATACAGTGTTTTATAAAGCAATAAATTTTTTACAAAAGTTAGAAGTAGGTATTTCTATTACAGATGATTTTTTATTAGAAGAATATCATAAGGATCCCTTGATTTATTTAATTAGATTAGTTCAAAGAAAAAAAAATGAAAATGATTTTTCATATTATTCAAGATTACAAGATAATATACCTTTAACTTTGAATAATAATTTTTTAGAAGGTCCTTTAATTGTTACAAAATATTATGTTGATATTTTAAAAGGTTTGGGTTTATTTGCAAAAGCAGACTTGACAATAAATACAAAACATTCTCCTTCTTATCTTAGAACAAAAGCATTGACAGATTTACATTTTAATGCTTCTGATGAAACAATTAAGATACTAGAATATTTACAAAAAGAGTATAAATTAGAAGATAAGTACTCAATGTATTTAATGGTTGCAGCATTATTAGAATCAGGAAGATACAATGATGCATCTGTTCAAATATCATTAATTAAAGCTATATTAAATGATTCTGGAGCAGACTTTTTAACGGCAGTTCAACTAATTCAGGATTTAAAAATATCAAGTGCAAAACAATACATAAAAGAGCCATATTTGGACTCTTTAATTGACTTTAAACTAATAGGTTTTGATGAATACCTTGAGTCTCTTTAATCTTATTTTATAAAATAAAATAGTTTCTTAAATAATTTATTTATTTTGTGCTATAATATTTAAAATTAGTAACTTTTCTAAAAGGAGATATTATGGAAATAGGTAGAATAGCAGATATTGACAATGCACAAGTAAATAATATTGAAAAAGTTCAAAAAGTTAATAACGTTGATGATAAGAATAAAGTTATTCAAGATGATGAATATAAAAAAACTTTAGGTAGTGAACAAATCTTAGCTAAGAATGAAGTTATATTGGACAATGTTAAGTTTGGTTATAACAAAAATTCAAAAGATTTTTTTATTAAAATTACAAGAGCAGAAGCTGAATACAAGTATCCAACAGAAGATATGATGAAAGTAAAAGCTTTTATTTTACAAGAATTAGAAAATAGAAAATAAGGGTTAAATAATTGGCATCAGATTTATCTAACATATTTAAAGATGAATTATCTAATACATTAGAACAACTTTTATCAAAAAGTTCACAAGTTGAATCAGTAAGTGAACTTAATGCTGAAAGATTTAGTTCTACTCAGGTAATTGAAGGTTCAGTTAAATTTGAATTTAAAGACATTACTTCAACATGGAATTTTTATATTCCAACTATAAGTGCAACTAAATTTGAATACTTTATGCTCGGTGGAATGGGTGATTTAAAAGAACATATTGATGATGAAATCACTGATGCAGTAAATGAAATAATTTCTAATATTTGTGGAAGTTTTTGTACATCCGTTAATGCGCAAGGTTTTTCGGATGTTTCTTCAATAAAGTCAGAAGTTAAAAGTTCTACTATTTTAGAAGGTGAAGTTTTATCTTCAAAAAATAATACTTATGAATTTACTCTCTCTCTTGATGAAGATAAACTGCCAGTTATCATCTCTTTTGATGAAATAATATTACCATATTTCTCAATTATTACAGGGAAAGAATCTGAACCAACAACTATTACTCCTTCTTCTGAAGTAAATACACAAAAAGAAGTAAAAGAAGATAAATCAGTAAAAACAACAAATATTCAAACTCCTAAAAACCTAGAGCTTTTATATAATGTAAAGTTAAAATTAAGTGTGAGATTAGGAACAAAAGTAGTATTATTAAAAGATATTTTAAGTTGGGATATTGGTGAAATAATTGAACTTGAACAAATGGTTAATGAACCCTTAGAAATTTTAATTAATGGAATTAAAATAGGTGAAGGTGAAGCTGTTATTGTTGAAGGAAAGTTTGGCCTTAAAATTAAAAGTATTGGTAATGATAAATTGAAATTTAACCAAATAGGATTATAGTTTATGGATAAGAGTACAGCAGGTGGTTTAGGTGGAGGTTGGGCTCTTGTTGCCCTAGCTATTATTCTAGGTGGTGTTGGTTTTGGACCATATATTGATGTACCTTCTGTAATAATTGTTATTGGAGGAACTATAGCTGTAACGGCGGGACAATTTGAAGCTTCAGATTTAAAAAGAGTAACTCCTGCAATAAAAGTTGCTTTTAATGAAGTTACAGTTGAACCTTTACCTGAGTTAGTTGAAAAAATAACATTCTATGCTACTGAAATTAAAAAACATGGTGTTATGCAGATTGAAAAGAAAGTAATGGAAGAGACTAATCCTTTTTTTAAAGAAGCATTTCAACTTTTAGTTGATGGTACTAAAGCAGAAGTTCTAACACCATTATTAGAAACTAAATTAGAACACATGGGTAAAAGACACGGTCGTATGATAGCAATGTTTGGTAATATTGGTGGAACAGCTGGTGCTATGGGAATGATTGGAACACTTGTTGGATTAGTTGCAATGCTTGCTAACTTATCAGATCCTGCTGCAGTTGGACCTGCAATGGCAGTTGCTTTATTAACAACAATGTATGGAGCTTTAGTTGGTACATTATTTGCAGGAATTATTGAGAGTAAACTTAAGCAAAAGCATGATAAAGAAGTTGATGCATGTGAAGTAATTATTTTAGGTGCATCAATGATTGCAGCAGAAGAATCAATTGGTAATATTAAAATGCAGTTAAATTCAATTTTAACTGATGTTGAAGAGTAAGAGTTATAAATTATGGCAAAAGATAAATGTCCTGAATGTGAGAAATGTTTACCCGGTTGGTTAGTTCAATTTGGTGATTTAATGTCCCTATTATTAACATTTTTTATTCTTTTATTATCAATGGCTGTAATGGACAAAAAGAAAGTTGAAGAGTATTTTGAAGTAATGAGAAAAGCTATGGGTTTTCTTGATAAAAATACATCAGTTGAAGAACAAACAGAAAAAAACTCAACAGATGATAGTAGTTCAGATTCAGATGATGAAGATGATGCAGAAACTACTGCAGAAGAAGCAGCACAAGAAGTATCTGAATTAATTGCAGAAGTTAATTCAAGTAGTATTAATGAGAGTGAAGAAATTAGTATTGAAAAAGGAAAAAATGAGTTTACTCTTGATATTCCTTCAACTATTATGTTTGATGATGGTGAGTATAACTTAACTAATCCGGCAGCAAAAAGATTTATATCAAAAATTGCAAGAGTAATTAGAACTATGCCTCAAACATTTAATATTGAAATAATCGGACATACTGATACAAATAGAATTAAAAACACTACAATTCCTCGAGATGCTTGGGATATTTCAGCTTTGCGTTCAATTTCAGTTGTAAAAGAATTAATAAAAAATAGAATAGATCCAAGTGTATTAAAAGTATCAGCATATGGTTCTTATCATCCAAAAAGTGATATTGCAGCTGATAATAGAAGAGTAGAAATGAGGTTTTTTGCTCAAGATAATCAAAATGATATTTTAGATGAAGAAAGTTTCTTTGATAGGTTGGAATAATGGAATTAAATAGCACGAATTTAGTAGATGTATCTACTTTACAAAATAAAGATTTTAAAAATATAAAAACAGAAAACTTAGAAGATAAAGAGCTTAGAGAAGTTGCAAATAGTTTTGAGTCATTTTTTTTAAATCAAATTATGGATGTCTCTTTAAAGTCTACAAATATAGCAGGTGAAGGTCCTGGTTCTGATATTATAAAAGGAATGTATTTACAAAATATTGCTGATAGTTCTGCTGGTACTTTTGGAATAAGTAATATGTTGTATGAATTTTTAAGTAAAAACAATAAGTAAGGAAAATTTAATGATAAATGAAATAATACAAAGAATGTCTGAACTTGTTAAAAATTTACAAACGTCTATTGAACTTGATATGCAAGATGTAAAAGATGCTAAACATGAAGCTTTATTAAATAGAAATGATGAAAAACATTATATGATTAATGAAATAACACAGTTAAAAGCTAAACTAAATCAAGAACTAATTGCAAAAATGCAAGAGGGTGTTGATGTAAATATTTATAGAGAAAAAGTAGATGTTTTAGAAGAAGAATTAAAAAATCTTTATGATTTAAATAAAAAACTAGCTTCAATAGTATTACCAGTACAGCAAATGTATAAAGAATTAGTAGAAGAAGTAACTGCTGCTAATGGAGGAAATATATTCAATGTTAAAGCTTAGTTTATTAATTTTTTTTTTAACAACTAATCTTTTTGGAATAAGTGTTCTAATATCAAAAGAGGCAATAGGTTTTAGACAAAAAATAGAACCTTCAAACTTAAGATTAGTAAACATTCAAAAGCTTACAAAAGCTTGTGTTCCTTTAACTTTAAATCAAGTTCAGAATAATGAATATCGAACAACTCATTATATAAATAAAAAAGTAATTATTTGTCAAAATGATGTAGAAATTTATAAAAAAGAGTCTATTATTTTTAACTTTGGTGGACTTCAAATAGAAAAAAATGGAAAACTAATTTATGAAAATGACGATTTTATTCGTATAAAAAAAGAGAATGGTAAAATAGAAAAAATATATAAAGATGGACGACTAAAATGAATATGCTTTCTTTTTTAGGAGAAACACCAACTGTTGCACTTCGTTTAGCACAAGAAGAATGTGGTGAAGATGCAATTGTAATATCAACTAAAAAAATATCAAATGCAAATGAAAATGGTCAAAATATGTATGAAGTTGTTGTGGCAATTGAAGAAGATACAAGTAAAAATAACCATACTTATACAAAACAAGCAATAACTAAAGCTACTCCATCACATAAACCTATGCAAGCTAATGTATATGATTTTAGAGAAGAAATTCTTAAGATGCAAAAAGCATTAGAGCAAGTAAAACAATCTATTTGGGAACCAAAAAGTCAACTATATGATTTAACTATTCCACATGAATTTATTGATATGTATACATTATTTGAAAAAAATGAATTTGATCAAGAAATGACATATACAATTATGAAAAAAACTATCAAACAATTGCCTTTATCACTTAAATCAAATCCAACAAAAATTAATGATTTCTTTAAATTAGTACTAAGACGAATAATACCAATAAAATTTGAAGTGCCTTTACGGAAACATCAACGAAAAATAATTATGATGGTAGGACCAACTGGTGTTGGAAAAACTACTACAATTTCAAAACTAGCAGCTCGTTATGCTTATAAATTAGGTCAAAACTATAAAGTAGGTATAGTAACACTAGATTCATTTAGAGTTGGAGCTATTGAGCAACTACAAGCATATACAAATATTATGAGATTACCTTTAGAAATTGTTAAAAAGCCTGAAGATTTATCAGAGGCACTTTTACGATTAAAAGATTGTAATTATATATTTATAGATACTGCTGGTTCTAGTCAATATGATATTGATAAAATTGAATTAATAAATGAATATCAAAAGAAAGTAGAAGAGCTACCTATTGAAAAGATATTAGTTTTACCTGCAAATGTTAAACAGAGTGATTTACTTGATATTTATACTAATTACTCTAGGTTAAATATTGATTATTTGACTTTTACAAAACTTGATGAAACAAAAAGTTTTGGTAACTTAATATCTTTTGCACACAAAACAAAAAAATCTATTACTTACTTTTCAATTGGTCAAAATGTTCCTGATGATTTAATTGTTTCTGATTCCTCTTTTTTAATAGACTGTTTTATGAAGAACAAATGCGTGAGGAAATAATTATTGTTCAATTCTATTTCTTCTCAAGCTAGTAAGTTAATTAGCTTAACACGTAAAAAAAAACACTTAGATTCAAAGACCAAATTAGTAACAATAACTTCAGGAAAAGGTGGAGTTGGTAAATCAACTTTTACTGCTAACATTGCTTTTTTACTTGCTCAAAGAGGTTTAAAAATAGCAGTTCTTGATGCAGATATTGGTTTAGCTAATATGCAAGTATTATTTAATATAAAGCCTAAAAATACATTTTTTGACTATATAGATGGTAATAAATCATTAAATGAAGTAATTCTAGATACTTCGTATGAAAATATATCTTTACTTGCAGGAAAAAGTGGATATCAATACTCCAATCATTCTAATTCTTTTGTTTTTTCAAGAGTAGTTGAAGACGTTATTTCTTTAGATAAATATGATATTTTACTTATAGATACAGGTGCTGGATTAAATGATTTTGTTAAAGAATTTCTTTCAATTTCAGATAATATAATTGCTTTAACAACAACAGATCCTAGTGCTTTAACTGATGTTTACTCCTTAATGAAAATGTTATCCTTTGAAAAAAAAAGATTAATGTTATGTTTTAACCATACAAAAAATTATAAAATTGGTGAAACTATTGCTAATTCTTTGGTAAATTTAGCTAAGAAAAATAGGTTAAAAGAGGATTTTATGGTAAAATATATAGGTAACGTTTCTACGTCTGCAAATATTTCTACAACTGGAAGGTTAAGAAAACTGTTTACAAAAGAGTTTCTTGAAGATGATTCTACTAAACAACTGCAAGACGTAATAAAATATTTACTAAAAAATATTTATTAAGGTATGGTTAGGTGCAGGCATTTTACATGTTCAATGCTTTATTATTGTTATTAAAAGTTGAGATTTATGGTTGTTGAACGTTTTTCTCAAAATGTAATAAATAGTGGAATTTTCCGTTTATTCATTGCATCAGGCTTTTTTGCTACTGTAATATTTTTTGTGGTTAATGCAGACTTTTACACGCCTCTAGAAATGATTTTTGGTATTATTGGAATAACAATAATTTTAAAAGGCATATCAAATATTATGCTTTCTATGATTATTTCATTTTTTAATTTAGAAAATAAAGAGAATGAATTAAACTTTAAATATAATGAAGAAAAAATTGAATCAATGTTAAGTGAACTTAATGTTCAAGAAATTTTATCTTCTAATAATAAATCCAATGCTAGTTAAGGAATAAAATATGATGAATATATCTTCAATATCAAATGCGATAAGTCCTCTTGATTTAAATAAAAACGAACAAAAAATTAATAATGATAAATCATTTCAAAATATGTTAAATGATGCTATTGGTGAAGTAAATAAAGAACAAGTAGAGGGTTATAAAGCAATGGAAGGTATTGCTACAGGAAAAGTTACAAACTTACAAGAAGCTGTTCAACAAATTGAAGAAGCAGAATTATCTATGAAGTTAGCACTAGAAACTAAAAATAAAGCTGTTAGTGCATATAACAAAATTATGAATATGCAAATATAAGGATAAATTATGGGTTTTTTTGATGGTTATAATGTATCTACTTCAGGAATGAGTGCACAAAGAACTAGAATAAATGTAGTAAGTGCAAATATAGCAAATGCAAAAACAACTCATACACAAGAAGGTGGTCCTTATAAAAAACAACAAGTTATTTTTGAAGATGTATTATTAAACCAAACAAAAAAAATAGGTTCAAATGATATTGAATCTACAAATAATAAAAACACAGCTCCTGAATTAAGAGGTGTTGGTGTTAAAGCTATATTAGATTCTGAATCAAAACCTATTTTAAGGTTTGAGCCGACACATCCTGATGCAAATGAGGAAGGATATGTTGCATATCCAGATATTAATCCTGTTATTGAAATGGTAGATTTAATAGAAGCTATGAGATCTTATGAAGCAAATGTTGCATCGTTTAATACTCATAAAAACATTGATTCTAAAACATTGGATATCTTAAAGGTTTAGATTATGACAAAGCAATTAGATATATTAACTAGTGAAACAAAAAATGTTACAGCAAGCTCTACAAGTGGGAATAAGGAAGTAAAAGAAGAAGCTTCATTATTCGATAAATTATTAGGTGGGACTGTTAAAAACTCATCAAGTGAAAAAGCTGATTTATCATTATCTTCAGCAAGTACAAAAAAAGAAGAAGTTAACAATTCTACAACTACACAAAATATACCAAAAGTAAATAATGATAAAGATTCAATGTCTCAAAAAAGTTCATCTTTACTTGATAGATTAATTCTAGAAACAAAAAAAGATGTAGTGAAAAATACTCAAACATCTCAAGTATCTCAAACATCTCAAACTGTACAACAAGGAACATCTGAATCAAATATAAAATCATTAAAACCTTCAGAAACAAATATAAAAACTGAATTACAAACAAATGAAACAGTAAAGATAGTTGATAATAAAGAAGAGATAAAAAATAGTGATGTAGTAAAAAAAGAAGAAGTAAAAAATTTAGAGACTCCTAGGATAAATCAACAGAAAGAACAGAGTACATCAATACCAACAACACAAACAACTAAAGATTCAAATGAAACAGTAAAGATAGTTGATAATAAAGAAGAGATAAAAAATAGTGATGTAGTAAAAAAAGAAGAAGTAAAAAATTTAGAGATTCCTAAGATAAATCAACAGACACAACAGAGTACATCAATATCAACAACACAAACATTACAAGCCCAAGAAATTCTTGAAACAGTAAAGGTTTCACAAGTAAATATAGAAGAAAATGAAACAAATATAAAAACTGAATTAAAAACGAATGAAACTATAAAAACTATAGAAACATCACAAATTGTACAACAAACACAAACACCTGAACAATTAAAATCAACATTAACTACTTTAACAACACAAGTTCAACAAAGTACAGATGAGATTAAATTATCACAAACAAGTATGGATTCTGAAGAAATAAATATAAAACCAGAATTAAAAATAAATGAAAATAATAATACAAAATTAGGAAAAGATTTAGCTTCATTAAATAAAGAAAATATAGTAAATGAAAAAATAAATATTTCTAAAGATGAAGTAGACTCTTTGCCAATAAAACAAAAAGAAGAACCAAAAACTTTAATGGATAGTTTGATTGAAAAAACAAAAACATTAAAAAACCAAATTTCCTTAAATGATGAAGAATCAAAGACATTAAAAAATACTAATACGATAAATAATTCAAAAGATGTAATAAGCAATATCTATTTAAGTTCACAAAAAAATAATATAAATAATAGCGCATTATCAAATAAAACAGAAGCTATTAATTCAGTTAAAAATGCAACAACTACAGAAGAAGTTGAAGTCAATGCTAAAAAATTAGATTTAAATCTAAAAGATATTAGTTTAGAAACTAAAGCTGCTGAAGTTAAAAAAGATACAATAAATTTAATTGATAGAAAAAATAGTCTTGATAAAATCATTTTAAATAATAATGCAAGACATAATGAAGTTACAAATTTAATCACAAAGTCTGTTGAAGCAAGTAAAGTAATAATGGAAGATAGTGTAGATGTTGAAAATGAAGTTTCATTAACAGTAAATCCAGTATTAGCTCACAATATTCAAACAAAGATTATAGGTGCAAGACAACAAATGTCAAGTATGATGTCGGAAGTTGCTAGACAAATGTATGAAAACTATAAACCACCTATAACTTCATTTAGAATTAATTTAACTCCTGGTGCTTTAGGAAACATTGCTATTGTTATGAAAAATGATAAAGATAGTGGATTAAACATTAGCTTAAATATTTCTAATACATCTACACTTGATGCTTTTGTAGACAGTCAAAATAGTTTAAGAAATGCTTTAAATAAAACATTTGAAGAGGGTACGGAGTTTAATTTAGACTTTAGTTCTAGTGAACAAAATAATAATAAATCAGATGAAAAAGAAGATACAAATCATGCATTTAGTAATCAATCTGATACACAAAGTATCTTAGAATCAAGAGAGAAAAACTTAGAATCAGAAGATAGAAATTTAGACTATATGTAATGGAAGCATTTTTATCTTTATTAAATGAAGATATTGTTTATCAATTTCTACTTTTATTAGCAAGAATTATAGCTTTTGTTGCTTTTATGCCTGTTTTTGGACATACTGCAATTAGCTCAACAATAAGAATAGCTTTTGCTTTTTATATCACCATTTTTATTTTTCCATTAGTAAATGTCTCAAGTTCTGTAACTGAAGACACCTTTATACTTGCATTAATTTCAGAAATAACTTTAGGTCTTGTTGCTTCAATGTTTATAAATATTATATTCTCATCTGTAAGGATAATAGGTGAATTTATAGGTTTTGCAACTGCTTTATCTATGGCTACAATGTTTGATCCTGCTACTGGTTCACAAGAAGGTCTTATGTCAAGACTATTATATTGGATTACTATTGTATTATTTTTCCAAACAGGAATGTATGAAATGACTTTAGTAATTTTGATAAAAAGTTTTTCAATGATTAATCTAGGTACTTTTGACATTTTTTCATATGATGGAATACAAATTGCAATTGATGAAATAAAAAGAATGTTTGCTTTTGCTTTTGCTTTTGCCTTGCCTTTATTTTTTATTGGATTTATTATGGATATTTATTATGGATATGGAACAAAATCAATGCCTGCTTTTTCTCCATTTGTTATTACTTTTCAGTTGAAATTTGCATTAATTTTTGTATTTTTAATCCTTGGTATGGAAGTTTTTACAGAAGCTTTTACAAATTATTTTATTTCAAAATTTGAATAGAGAGGTTTATTATGGCTGATGAAGATGAAAAAACCGAAGAACCCACCGACAAGAAAATTGAAGATGCTAAAAAAGAAGGTAATGTTAATAAATCAGCAGAAGTAACAGGTGCTGCAATTTTAACTTTAGGATCGATGTATTTATTGTTTTTTTCATCATATTCAATGAGTGAAATAAAAAAGATGATGATGTTTACTTATGGTTTTATAGGTGAAGATATGGATTCTTCAGTTTATTATTCTTTAACTTATACTGTAGTAACTACTTTTTTATCTGCATTAGCTCCTTTATTTGCATTGATAATGGTTCTAGTGTTTGCAACAAATTGGATGCAATTTGGTTTTTTAGTAACTCCTTTAAAATTTGATCTTCAAAAACTAGATCCTATAAAAGGTTTTGGAAATATTTTTGGATTAAAAAAAGTAATCGAGGCTTTAAAGTTAACAGCAAAGCTTACAATTATTGTAGTTGTTATGTTCTTACTATTTTTATTTACTCATAAAGCATTTTTATCTATGATGGATTTAGAAACATCTGCATCAATTGCTGCTATGATACAAATGACATTTTATTTTTTGGCAGCAATATTATTTATTATAATTATTTTTGCTATAATGGATTTTTATTTTACAAGACATTATTATATGAAGTCTTTACGTATGAGTAAACAAGATATAAAAGATGAATTTAAAAATATGGATGGAGATCCTCAAGTTAAGGGTCGTATTAGAAGAATTCAAATGGAAATGTCACGAAAAAGAATGATGTCAGATGTTCCGGATGCTGATGTTGTAATTACAAATCCAACACATTATGCAATTGCATTAAAATATGATAAAGAAGTGGATACAGCTCCTAAAATGATTGCAAAAGGTATTGATTTTATTGCTGTAAAAATAAAAGATATTGCAAAAAAGAATAATATACCAATAATAGAAAACCCTGCATTGGCGAGATCTTTATATGATCAAATAGAATTAGAACAACAAATTCCAAGTGAATTTTATAAAGCATTAGCAGAGATATTTTCTTATGTTTATGAATTAAAAAAGAAAAGGTAAATTTTGAAAATTATAATACTTCTATTTATTTTATTAAATCTTCTTTATGCAAAAAAGGATTTTTATTATAGTTTCATAAACTCTTCTGGTGCACAAATTTCAGAAAAGAGAAAGCAGTCTATTAGTGATGGTTTTGATATAATTGAAAATGCAAAATTACTTGCACGAGATGGAAAAATTGATGAAGCATATGCTTTAATAAAAACATATAAAGATAAGAATAAATTAAATGTATTAGATTCTGATTTGATTATTATATATTCTGAATTATCATTAAAAAAACAATCAAAAAGGTTTTCATTAGAAGCTGCTAAGATACTTGAAAATGCTATTAATTCTTCATCAATAAACCAATTTGATTTATCAAAAGCATATATGTTATTAGTAGAATTAAAGCTAAAAATTAATAAAACAAAAGATGCTAAATATTTTGCAGAAATTATTATAAATAATTTTGATAATGAACTTACTAAAACATATGGAAAAATTCAACTTGCAAAAGTTTATAAATATCAAAAATCTTATGATAGATCAATTAATATTCTTTACACAATTTTAACAAAAACTAATGATAAAATGGTAGCAACTGTAGTCGCTGATGAGTTATTTGATGTATATATTGCAAGTAAAGATTTTGAAAAAGCAAATAAATTAATTTCAAATGTATTAAAAAATAATATTGATTATTATGCAAATGATTCTTATTTAGCTAATCAAAAAGTTACTAAACTTATAAATTCTAATATGCCAGAACATGCGGCTAATATATTAAAAGAGTTATTAAATAAAACAACTAAAGATGAGTCTATTGAAGATTTTAAATTTAAACTTGCAAATACATATATGCTTATGTATGATAAAACAAATTTTTATTTAGAAAAAGCAAAAGAGCTATATAAAGATATTATAAATGACTATGCACAAGGTGCTTATGCTAAGAAATCAAAAATGTTTATTGATGAAATTTTAATGAGGCAAGGAAGAGTAAAACCTACGGTTGTTGCTGCAAAATATCAATCATCTGAAGCTATGCAACAAAAAGCATTACTTCAAGAACTAATTAATGATAAAGAAGATAAAAAATATAAGTTAATATTACGTTCAAAAAAAGTTTATAAAAAAATATCTAATAATATTGCAAAAAGATTTGGATATGAATCAATTGAATCAATTTTTGATGAAGTAAATATTGAAATGATTAAAGATTTTTTAAACACAGGAAAATGTTTTGAATTAAATAAAGCATTAAAAACTTCAAGAAGTGAAACTTTAGAAAAATTAATTGAAGATGAAACTATAAAATTTAAATTTTTTGAATGCTTAATTGAAGTACCTTATGAGAGAGGTTATTTACAAGTAAAAAATACTTTTAATACAAGTAGAGATCCTAATATTTATCTTTATTTAGAAAGAATGGCTTATTCCTTAAACTTGATTGAGGATGCCTTAAACTATTCTGCAAAAGTTGAGATGGTAGATAACCGTGATGTTTTAATTAAAGAGTTTTTATATAGATATCAAATACTTAAATCAAAAGGTGATAGTCTTTCATTGGATAAGTTTTTCTCTTACACAAGTAAAAATTTGGATTTTATTGAACTAAATAAAAATAATCCCGTAATTGTAGATTTCTATTATGATTATTATTTGTATTTACTTAAAAAAGATGATAAAAATAAGGCAAATGAAGTTTTAAATAAATTATATTTAAAACAAAAAGAATTAAAAGCAAATATTTATTCTCCTTTTGTAGAAATTGAATTATCAAAGATATCAAAAGATGAAAATAAACTTCAAGAATCAATTGATTATTTATTAGAATCAAGAGAAAATACTAGACGATTAAAAGCAAATGATGAAGTAAAAATTTATTATGATATTTTAAAACTATATGATGCCTTAGGAAATAAAATTAAAAAAGATGAATATATACAAAAATGTAAAGATGTAAAAGATACAAAAGATAGTTTATATAAAAAAATGTGTGATGAGATGTAATGGATATTGAAAACTTAATTAAAAATATCGATTCAACAAATCTTTCAATTGCCTTTGGACGAATTAAAAATATTTCAACAACAACAATAACAGCAGTAGGTTTAGAAGTGGCAGTTGGAGATATTGTAAAAATAGAATCAGTTCAACATAACTCTACTGTTTTAGGTATGGTTGCTTCTATTTCAAATGATGAGTTTACAATAGTTCCTTTTTCTTTTATTGAAGGCTTTAGAATATATGATAAAGTTTATTTACAAAAAGAAGGTCTTTCTGTAAAATGCGGATATGGACTTTTAGGACGTGTTGTAAATGCATTGGGTGAACCAATTGATGATGTAGGAAAAATAAAAGATTTAGAAGAAAGTTCAGCTATAAATAAACTTTCAATGCCTCCTTTAGAACGAGGAATAATTGAAGAAAGATTTTCAACAGGAGTTAAATCTATTGATTCCATGCTAACATCAGGAAAAGGTCAAAAAATAGGGATATTTGCAGGTTCGGGTGTTGGTAAATCAACACTTATGGGAATGATAGTAAAAGGCTGTGAAGCTCAGATTAAAATTGTAGCTTTAATTGGGGAAAGAGGACGTGAAATCCCTGAATTTATCCATTATAACTTGGATAATAATTTAGAGAATACTGTAATAATTGCAGCAACTTCAGATGAATCAGCATTAATGCGTAAATATGGAGCTTTTACTGCAATGGCAATAGCTGAATTCTTTAGAGATAAAGGACATGATGTTTTGCTTATGATGGACTCAGTTACAAGATTTGCAATGGCTCAAAGAGAAATTGGATTAAGTACAGGAGAACCACCTGTAAGTCGTGGGTATCCGCCTTCTGTATTCTCACTCCTTCCACAACTAATGGAGAGAGCTGGTAATAATAAAAAAGGTTCCATCACTGCTTTTTTTACAGTCTTAGTTGATGGGGATGATATGAATGATCCAATTGCAGATCAAAGTAGATCTATTTTAGATGGGCATATTGTTCTTACTAGGGAATTAACTGAACAAGGATTTTACCCACCAATAAATTTATTAAAATCAGCCTCAAGAGTTATGGACAAAGTAGTTGATAAAGAGCATTATAATGACTTTTTAAAGTTAAAAAGAGTATTATCTTTAATAAAAGAGAACGAAGTTTTAGTTCGTGTTGGTGCATATAAACAAGGTATGGACCCAGAACTAGATAGTGCAATGGAAAAAAAAGAGAAAATCAGAGAATTTTTAATTCAAGGAACTGATAAAAAATTTGATTTCAATGAAATTGTATCAATGCTTAGAAAGGTTTTAAAATGATTAATCAAACAGAACAAACGTTATTTAGATTATCTAATTTAAATGCAGAACAAACTAGAATATCATATCAAATAGCAACAGGTAAAAATATCGATAATGGTAGCGAAGATGCATCAGGGTATTCAAGAGAAATATTTGTTGATGATAGAATTAGAACTTATGAAGGTATAAAATACCAAATTGAAAGAACAACTGCTCAAAATAATGTTTCTGATTCAACTATAGGTGAAATGAAAAAGTTATTTGAGCTTGTTAAAACAGAACTAATAAAAGCAAATACAGATACAACAAGTGATGAAGGAAGAAAATCAATTGCATTAAATGTTGCAGGTATTAAAGAAAACCTTTTGGATTTAGCTAATACTCAAGTTGAAGGTGAATATCTTTTTGCAGGTTCAGATAGTTCTATACAACCATTTAAAGAAGTTAATGGTGAGATTGATTACCAAGGTGATAATATTTCAAGAAAAATAGTAGTAGATGATGGTTCTTATAGAGAGAGAGGAGTTAACGGATATGATATAATGTCTTATCCTTCTTCTACTGCAATGAAAGATGAAGCACTTAATTTTAAAGCTGATGATGTAATTATTGATCAAGATGGATCTGTATGGAAATTTGTTGAAGCTGATATTACATCTGTACCAGCGGCGGTATCTCCATATAACGTGGATAATATTCAAAAGTTTGATTCTTCTGGTAATTCAGTAGGAATTATGGCAATTGATTCAAATAATGGTTCTACTCCTCCTACTTACACAATTGACAATGTTGGTTCTGAAGATGGAACTAAATTTGAGGCAAGAACAAATATTTTTGATTTACTTGATACAATAACTAATGCTTTAAATAAAACAGATAGTGACGGTAATACTATTTCAGATGATGAAGCTAGTGATATTTTAAATCAAAGTCAGGAAGCTTTTTCTGATTCTTATGATGCATTAAATGTTGCTCATTCTGAATTAGGTTCTAAAAATCAAATGTTTGAAATCTCACTTGAGAGAGTAAGTGCTAAATTAACACAGTACAATATCTTATCACAAGAAATTGGTGCAGCTGATTTAACAAAAGTAGCAATTGAATCTAAAGCATTAGAATTAACTTATACAGCATTATATTCAACGATTCAGAAAACGAATGAATTATCATTAGTGAATTTTTTAAAATAGTTTAATAAAAAATAGTATATGAACATAAGAAAGATATTTAGCAAAGATTTATTTGTTGTTGCAATATTTGCAGCAATATTAATGATTATTATAGTTCCTTTGTCAAAAGGAATTTTAGACTTTTTTTTAATAATCTCATTGTCATTATCTTTACTTATTTTACTTATCTCTTTATATATACAAAAACCTGCAGACTTAACAACATTTCCAACAATAATATTAATATTGGCTCTTTTTAGATTATCCTTAAACATTGCAACAACCAGGTCAATTCTAAGTGAAGGACATAACGGTCCAGAAGCTGTAAGTTCAATAATCTCTGCTTTTGGAGACTTTGTTGTTGGTGGAAATATGGTTATTGGGGTAATCATTTTTATTATCCTTGTGCTTATAAATTTCATGGTAGTAACTAAAGGTGCTACAAGGGTTGCTGAGGTAACTGCTAGATTTACACTTGATTCAATGCCTGGAAAGCAAATGGCAATTGATGCAGATTTAAATGCTGGTTTTATTGATGATAAGCAAGCACAACAAAGAAGAAAAGAGTTGATTTCTGAAGCTAACTTTTATGGAGCTATGGATGGGTCTTCTAAGTTTGTAAAAGGTGATGCTGTTGCTGGTATTATTATTACTATTGTTAACTTAGTTGGTGGTTTACTTATTGGTATATTCCAACATGATATGTCAGCTGCACAAAGTGGTGAAATATATACAATCTTAACAATAGGTGATGGATTAGTTGCTCAAATTCCAGCACTTGTTTTATCAACTGCAACTGCTATTATAATTACTCGTTCTAATATGGACGAAGAAAAATTTGCTGATCAATCAATTAATCAATTAGTAAAAGATAGTAAGTCTTTAATTTTAGTGGGACTATCAATGGTTCTATTCTCATTAATACCTGGTTTTCCTACTGGTATATTAGTTGTAATGGGATTATTGTTAGTATTTATTGGTTACACAATTGGAATGATAAATGATCAAAAAGATAATGCAGTTACAAGATTCTTTAAACCAGAAACAGCAAAAGTAAAAGTCGATGATAATATTGAGACACTTAAAGATAGAAAGAAAAAAGCAACTGTTCCTAATGAAGAACAATCTATTGAAACAATTATGAAGCTTGAAGTCTTAGAATTAAAATTAGGTATTAGGCTTTTACAGTTAGTTCAAGGAAACTCTGAATTACTTGATAAAATAAAAGCAATTAGAAAAACAATTGCAACAGAGTTAGGTTTTGTTATTCCTCAAATTAGAATTTCTGATGATGCAACACTAGCTCCAAATGAATATCGTTTATTCTTAAAAAGAATACCATTAGTAAGTGGAAAAGTTGAAATTGAAAAGTTACTTGCAATGGGTGGTTTAGGAAATGAAAAACTTCAAGGTTTAAAGGTTAAAGAGCCAGTATTTAACTTAGAAGCAACATGGATAAAACCTGAGTTAAAAGAAGAAGCTTTAATGAAAGGTTTTACAGTTGTTGACGCACCAACGATTATCTCAACACATATTTCTGAAATAATTAAAAAACATGCAGAAGATATTATTACAAGACAAGATATTGTAGATATTATTGATAGACTTAAAAAAGATTTCCCAATTGTAATCGAAGAAGCTATGAAAGTTACATCTTATGGTGCTTTACTAAAAGTATCAAAAGATTTATTACATGAGAAAATACCTATTGTAGATATGCTAACAATTATCGAAGCAATTGCAGATATTGCTGAATTTACAAAAGCCCCTGATATTTTACTTGAGCATGTTAGATCTAAATTATTTAGACTAATTACAGAAAAGTTTAAAGATACAGATGGAGTTTTACATATTATCACTATTAAGCCTGAATTAGAACAGCAATTTATTGGAAAGCTTCAAGAGCAACATGGAGTTTCTCAACTAATGCTTTCTATTGCTGAAATTAATAACTTAGTTACAAAAACAAAAGAGTTATTAGATGAAATCGAAGTTAAAGGTTTCTCAAAAGTTACTATGGTTGTAGATCCTGTATTAAGAAAAAGAGTATCAGAAATTTATGAGAAGTTTGGATTACAAATTGCTGTACTATCTCATGCAGAACTTGATTCAAAAGCCAATTTTGCAATAGAAGGAACATTAAACTTTTAGCCATGTTTTTAATTAAATATTTTATTTTATCAACTATTTTTTTACTATCACTATTTGCAAATGTACAACTTAATATTCCAAAAGACGTTGTTCGTGGTGAAGCCTTATTGTTTTCAATTGAAATTACAGGAAATGATATTGTTTTTCCTGATTTTAAAACTATAGATTCCTATGTTGTTCAAGAAGTATCAAGTTCAACATCAACAAACATAATTAATAGTAAAATTACAAAAAAAATCAAAAAAATCTATTCTTTATACCCTACAAAAGATTTCGTATTTCCTGATCTAAAATTTGTTGTTGATGGAAAAGAATATTTTTCAAAACAACAAAAAATTGTATTGAAAGATCCTAAAAAAACTATTTCATCAAATTTTGAGTTATCATTAAAAGCGGATGTAAATGAATTGTATGTAAATGAAAACTTTATATTAACACTTATTTTTAAATATAAAAAGAATACTAATATTGTTGATTTATCTTTTGAAAAACCAAATTTTGATAATTTTTGGTATAAACAATTAGATGATTCAAAACAGTATGAAGAGGGTGATTTTATTATTCAAGAATTAAAGTTTTTATTATTTCCTCTTAAAAGTGGTATTTTAAAGATAAATCCTTTAAAAATAAATGCACATATAATTGAAACAAATAATTCATTTTCTTTCTTTTCAAATGCAACATCAAGTGTAAAAATATATTCAAATGATTTAGAATTTAATGTAAAAGATTTACCTTCAAATGTAAATTTAATTGGTAAGTTCAATATAAAAACTGAAGTTAATAAGTTAAGGATTAATCAAGGTGAAGCAGTATCTTTTAAACTAGTGATTAATGGATATGGAAATGTTGATGATATTAAAGATATAAAACTTGATTTAAAAAATGCTACAGTTTATGAAAATAAACCAATTATAAAAACTAAATATGAAGATGAAAAGTATAAAGGAACATATACAAAAGTGTTTTCAATTATTCCAAATAAATCAATAACTATTCCGAGAATAAGTTTAGAATATTTTGATAAAGAATTAAATAAAGTTGTTTTAAAACAAAGTAATGAAATAAGTATAGAAGTTTTAGAAACAAAGATTGAAAAACAAACAAAAATTTTACAAAAGCCTAGTTCTAAGATTGAACAAAAAGAAGTAATCAAAACTATAGAAAAAGTTTCTACTAAAGATAGAATAATATTCTTTTTATTAGGTCTTTTAGTAGGAATATTAATATTAGGTTTATATTTCTATGTTATAAAATATAAGAATAAAAATAAATCTATAGAAACGTCTTTGTTAAAGAAGGTGAAAAAATCGAAAAATAAAGATGAATTATTAAAGATTTTAGCAGTTTATATAAATATAGATTCTTCTTTGGATAAATTAATTTTCAAATTAGAAGAAAAAAAAGATATCAAATTACTAAAAAAAGATATTATTATAAAAATAAAAGAATTAAAATTATAAGGATAAATTAAATGAAAATAGTTATATTATGTTTTATATTAATTAACACAGTATTTGCAGCAGAGTATTATGCAAAATTAGAGCCAATAGAAAGTTATAAAGTAAAAGCAGCTGTTGCTGGAAAAGTTGTTTTCTCAAATAGTAAAATAGAAGGTTTTAAAGCAAATAATACAACTATTATTGAGCTTGATTCAAAAGTTAATCAAATGGATTTACAACAATCAAGAAATAAATTAAAATTTATAAATGATATGATTGAAATTGAAACAAATAATTATAATAGATTAAAAAAAGTTTCTTCAAAATCAGCTTTTGAAAAAGATACACAAAAGCTAAAAGTTATAACTCTTAAATCTTCAAAAGCTGATATGCTTATTAATATAGAGAACTTAAAAGATACTATAAAAAATAAGAAACTAATTGAAAAGTCAAATTATATTTCAATGATATCAGTTAAAAAAGGTGATTATGTTACACCTGGAACACTACTTTATGAAGCAAAAGATTTATCAAAAGGTAAACTTGAAATATTTGTTCCTATTGCAGAAACAGAAAAACTAAGAGAAAAAGATGTATATTTAGATGGTATAAAAAGTGATATAAAGATTAATAAAATTTTTAATATTGCAGATAGTCAAAACATTTCTTCATATAAAGTAGAACTTTTAGTTCCAAATGTAAAAACTTTTTCAAGATTGGTAAAAATTGAATTCAAATAAAAATGTAGCATGTCCTATGGACTGTTACGATGCATGTCAGGCTGAAGTTATTGATGATAATATCAAAGGTTCTAAAAATAATATAGTTACTAATGGAAAGCTTTGTGTGAATTTTGCTCAGTTATTAAAAGAAGATAATTTAAAAACTGCAATTTTTGAAAATAAAGAAATTACATTAGATGAGTCTTTAAAAATATTAAGTAATAAATTAAAAAGCACAGAAGCTTCAAATACTTTATTTTATAAAGGAAGTGGAAACTTAGGTGTAATGCAAAGTGCAACTAAAAATTTCTTTACTCAATATGGTTCTGTTTTAACAAAAGGAAGTTTATGTGATGGCGGTGGAGGATTAGGAATTGAGCAAGGTAGAGGAGCTGTAGTTAATCCACCAATAGAAAAACTTATTGATTCAGATATTATTATTGTTTGGGGACGTAATTTTTCTGTAACTTCTTCACATATGTATAATTTAGTAAAAGATAAGACCTTTGTTACGATTGATCCTATAAAAACTGATATTGCAAAAAAATCAAAAATTCATATGCAAATTAATCCTAAAACTGATTATGAATTAGCTTTATTATTATCGCGATTTACACATATGCAAGATATGGAAGATGAAGAGTTTTTAGAAAATCACAGTGAAGGTGCTGAGTGGTTCTTTGACATTACTAGAAATAGGCCAGTTGTTTCTTATGAAGCAACAACAGGAGTACCCTTATCTCAAGTGAATGAACTTTTAGAGCTAGTAGAAAATAAAAAAGTATCAATTGTTGTTGGACTTGGAATTCAAAAGTACTTTGAAGGTGCTCAAATTATGAGATGTATTGATTCTTTTGCTGCTTATTTAGGAGTTCATAAAAAAGATTCAGGTGGAGTTTGGTATTTAAGTGATTCTTCATTTGGGTTTGAAAATCAATTAAAAATTGAAGGAAAAAATAAAAAAGTTTCAGTTGCACAAGTTGATTTTTCTTCTTATGATTTAGTATTTATTCAAGGTGGAAATCCTGTTGTATCAGCTCCAAACACTAAAAGTGTAATTGAAGGCTTAAAGAATAGTTTTGTAGTTTGTTTTACAACTACTTATAATGACACTTGTGAATATGCAGATTTGGTTATTCCCTCATCATCATTTCTTTCTAAAAGAGATGTAAGGCTATCTTATGGACATGAATACAAAGCAATCTCAGATATTGTTGAAGAAGCAAAAGATAATACAATAAGTGAATATAACTTAGCTAAGCACTTGATTAGTGAGTTTGGATTTAAAGAATTAAAAAGTGAAGATGAAATTATTGATTACTATAAAAATACTACTGTAGTTCACGAAGAATTTGAAAGTTTTGAGTTTATTGAAGAGTTAGATATTGAGCCTTTATATAAACATAAAACTTCTTCAAACTTCTATCTAATTACAGGAAAGAGTAAAAACTCTTTAAATTCTCAATTTACTATTGATAATTATGTATATTTAAATCCATCAAGTGGTTTTAAAAATGATGATAATGTAAAAATTACTTCTCCTTATGGAGAAGCAGATTTTCTTGTAAAAATAAGTGAAGATATAAAAGATCAGTGCGCATTTTTTTATACAGGAAATAAAAAAACAAACTACTTAACGCCTAATAAAGCTGATGAAGAATCTTTTTCTGCAATGTTTCAAGAGGTTTTATTAGAAATTGAATTATCGTAAGTTATTTGCTGAACATAAAGTAATTCGTGATTTATCACTAGTTCAATTTATTGCATATTTTGGAGCATGGTTTTCAAATGTTGCAATTTATACAATGCTTGTAGATTTTGGTTCTTCTGAATTAGCAATTGCAACAGTAACTGCTATGCATTTCCTACCTGCAGTTCTTATAGCTCCATTTTCAGGAGCTATAATAGATAGATTTAAAATCAAACCCTTGATGCTTTCTTTGCTTGTTGTTGAATTTATAGTGACCTTACTTTTTTTAACAATTGAAAATCAAAGTCAAATATGGCTTTTAATGATATTTATATTTATTAGAATGAGTGCTGCTTCTATATTTTTCTCAACTGAAATGTCACTTTTAGCAAAGCTTTTAAAAGGTGAAGCCTTACAAAAAGCAAATGAAATACACTCTATTATTTGGTCTTTTTGTTACGCAGCAGGTATGGCAGTTTCTGCTGTAATTGTAAATTATATAGGAATAAAAGCTGCTTTTATAGTTGATTCTTTATTTTTTCTTGTTGCTTTTATATCATTTTATAGAATAGATTTTATTGTAAAACCAAGTATTGTTCAAGATAAAATATTTACTTTAATAAAAGATGGGTTTTTATATATAAAAGAGAATAAAATCATTATGCATTTGATATTTTTACATGCTAGTGTTGGTTTAACATCTTTTGATACTTTAGTTACATTACTTGCAAAAAGTGAATATAAGTATGTTATTTCAGTTCCTCTTGCAATTGGAATATCAAATGCAACAAGAGCAATTGCATTAATGATAGGACCATTTTTAATCTCAAAATACGTAAATAAAAATAACTTACATTACTTATTAGTTTTTCAAGGAATTATGATAATAATTTGGGGTTTAACACAATTTAATTTTTATATTTCTCTTATCTCTTTATTTTTTGTAGGATTATTTACAACTGTTCTTTGGTCCTTTACTTATGCCTTATTACAAGATAAATGTGAAGAAAAGTATTTAGGTCGAGTAATATCATATAATGATATGTTTTTTATGATTTCATGTATTATAACTACCTTATTTATAGGATTAATGGCAAGTTTAACTTCCCTTGCTATAATTACTATTCTATTAGGCGTAGGATTCATTATTTTTGCCTATTACTATACTAGGATATTAAAATGGATATAAACGAAAAAATACTACTACTTGCAATATTAAAGAAAAAAGATGATGAAACATTAATGGATGTAGTGTCAACATTAGAAAATACTCAACTTTTTACACTAAAAGAGGGTAAAAAATTACTTAAAAAGTTAAAAAATGAAGAGTTTATTATAGATGGTTTTTTAACATTAAAAGGTGATTTAACTGCAAAAGAAGTAGAGCAAGAATTTAAAATATAAAACTTTAAAATACAAAGGAAACAAATGATTTTAGACTATAAAGATATTAATGATTTAAATAGATACAAAATTATGTCAGATACTGTTATTCCAAGACCAATTGCATGGATTGTTACAGAAGATGAGGGTGTTTTAAATGCAGCTCCTTTCTCATATTTTATTCCAATTTCTACAAACCCTGCGTTGATTATTGTTGCAATTGGTGAAAAAGAAGATGGTATTCCAAAAGATACATTAGCAAATATTTTAAAAAATAAAAAAGCAACAATTTGTTTTGTAAATAAAGACAATGCTGAACAAGTAAAAAAATGTGCAATACCTTTAGGTAAAGAGACAAGTGAAATCGAAAAATTTGAAATTGATGTAAATGAAGTTATGGAAGCATATCCTCCTATGATTACTTCATCACAAAGTGCATTATTATGTGAATATTATAGTACTGTAGATATTCCAGGGGTTACTACACCAATTATTTTAGAAATCAAACATCAGTATTTAGAAGATGGAAGATTAGATGAAAAGTCTCATGTATATGTTGATAATATTGGAAGATGTGGAGCTACTTTTAAAGCTTTAGTAGATTTATAGGATATTTATACAAGTAGAAGATTAAAAGGTATAAAGCCTTTTAATCTTTTATTGAACTACTTGATGTAGCTTAGAACATTTACTTAAAAAAGTATCCATTCCACACATATCGTTGTACATATCATCAAATGAGTGAAAGTGTGCATCATAAACATAAACAAAGATTTCATCACCTTTTTCTAAGTAATTAGTTTTTCCAAATTCTGCATATGCAGTTGCACCTGCTGCTATTAAAATGCCTTTTGCATCTTTTGCATTCTTTGTAAATTGTGTTAGTTCTTCTAAGGGACCACAATCTTCTTGAGTATTTAGTTTATTTATCATCCACTCTTTTAATTGATTAAAAAAATAACTGTATGACTTCACTGAAGAAGTCATTCCATAATCATGAACAATTCCATTTCTTTTTATAAATGAGGCAATATGATACCTACTTAAAATACCATCTTCATTAAAATTATCTATTTTAATTAACTCTTGAGAGATACCTTTTGTATTATTCCCCCAGTTTTTCTTTGTACTTAATTTATTTCCATCTTGAATTCTAATAGAGCAATCATTAAAAGCAGAAAAATATTTTGGAATTATATCAATAAATTTACCATTTTCATATACAAAATCGCATATTAAAGCAACTTCTGCTTCAACTTGTAAGTTTTCAGATTCCCTTCCATGAGTTAATATAGTCTCATCACAAATAGGATAAGTTCCTAAAAAACTATCATGATTTTTTATATAAAAAGGAAACATTCCCTTAGGAGCATTTTTTTCTTCTGTTTTAATTACATCAAATTCATCTGCTTCTCCAGCTTCGCCTAAATGGTTTGCAAAATTTCCTGCAACCGCAAAGCCTAAATAATCTTTTAAATCGTCAATTATCATTTATAGTTTCCTGTAGTAGTATTGTTTATAATGGAATATAACATTTATTCTTTCTTCTTAACGTCAAAAATGAAACATAATTTTTTACTCTAAGGAGGATTTTATAGTAAGTGATTTAGTAGGGATTGTTTGTTAGTATAGAAAAATATAAAGGCTTATGCCTTTATATTTTATTCTAAATCTAAATAGATTAAATAGTTCTCCATTTAGCAGGACCAGTAGTGTGAATTGAAACACCTTCTGTATCAACTGCTACAGTAACAGGCATATCAACTACATCAAACTCATAAATAGCTTCCATTCCCATTTCTTCAAATGCAAGAACTTTTGCATCTTTAATTGATTGAGAAATTAAATAAGCAGCTCCACCAGTTGCGATTAAGTACATAGATTTGTACTCTTTAATTAAATCAATTGTTGGTTGTTTTCTTTCAGCTTTACCAATCATACCCATGATTCCAATTTCCATCATGTCTTTAGTAAATTTATCCATTCTTGTAGATGTAGTAGGACCTGCAGGTCCTACTTTTTCATCTCTAACTGGATCAACAGGTCCAACATAGTAAATAAATCTATCTTTTAAATCAACACCATTTGGAAGTGGCTTACCAGCATTTTTGTACTCAACAATTTTTTTGTGTGCAGCATCTCTTGCTGTTAATATTTTTCCAGTTAATAATAAAGTATCACCTGATTTAAATTGAGATAAGTTTTCTTTTGTTAAATCTTCAATATTTACTTTTTTAATACTATCAAGTGGTAACTCAATATCTGGCCAAATACTTAAATCAGGTTTAGCAAATTTTGCAGCACCTTCTCCAGCTTTTAATTTAAAGTGAATATGTCTAGTTGCAGCACAGTTTGGAATCATAGCAACAGGTAATGAAGCAGCATGACATGGATAATCTAAAATCTTAACATCTACAACAGTTGTTAATCCACCAAGTCCTTGTGCTCCAATACCAATTTTATTAATATCAGTATAAAGTCTTAATCTTAATTCTTCTAAAGCATTTTGTGGACCTCTTTTCTGTAGTTCATGAATATCAACATGACCCATTAAAGATTCTTTTGCTAAAAGCATAGATTTTTCAGGGTTTCCACCAATACCAATACCTAAGATTCCAGGAGGACACCAACCAGCACCCATTTCTCTAACATTTGCCATAACCCAGTCATAAACTGAATCAGATGGATTTAATACTGCGAATTTAGATTTATTTTCACTTCCACCACCTTTTGCAGCAACCGTAATATCTAGTTCATCCGAGTTATCAACACTTACATGAATAACAGCTGGTGTATTATCTTTTGTATTTGTTCTTTTTCCTGCAGGATCAGCAACAACTGAGTATCTTAGTGTATTATCAGGATTAGTATAACCTTTTGCAACACCTTCATTTAATAAATCTGTTAATTCTTTAGTTAATTCTAATTTACAATTTAAACCAACTCTTACAAAGATGTTAACGCTTCCTGTATCTTGACATAAAGGTCTATGTCCTAAAGCACACATTTTTGAGTTAATTAAAATCTGCCCTAGTGCATTTTTAGCAGCTTCTGATTGTTCATTTTCATAAGCTTCCACTATTGATTTTACAAAATCTTCTGGGTGAAAATATGAAATATATTGACAGGCATCTGCAATACTATCTATAATATCTTGTTCTTTAATTACGCTCATTTGTTTCCTTTTTGCTTTAAAATTTTTATATTATACCTATGTGCTTATGAAAGAGTTCTTTTTTTAAAAATATATTTAATGTTTATTTTAAAAAAGTGTTATCTTTTCACATGTATATAAAACTATAACTATTTTAACTAATTTTTATTAAGTGATTTTATGTTTTTAGTGTGTAAAAATATATTTTAAGTTTTCTGTAAGAAGATTAATCTAAGGCTAAAAGCCTTAGATTAAATAGATTAAGAGAAGAATCTGTCTTGAACTCTATCTTGTAATTTTGTTCCAGAGAAGTTTGCTCTTTGAACTAATTCCCAGAAATATCTGTAAGTTGCTCTATCGTGTAACTCACCATCATACTGGATTGGTCCCCA